>Ga0153949_1000458_pt1 | contig 14199 bp, 12 predicted proteins | sample TSNJ033MetaG_FD_104705 | JGI IMG/M metagenome (GOLD analysis project Ga0153949, IMG submission 104705) | Attine ant fungus gardens microbial communities from New Jersey, USA - TSNJ033 MetaG | ecosystem: Host-associated > Fungi > Mycelium > Unclassified | place: USA: New Jersey, Wharton State... | reverse complement strand
TTCTCTTATAAGCAAGCACGGATTTATTTCGCGCGCCAAAATAGCCGGCATTACAAAGTTAAGCAAAACAACGATATCAGCTCTTACCGACGAGCTTATAAATACAGGTTATATAGTCGACACTGGTACTGATGACAGGACAGCTCTAGGCCGAAAGCCAAATCTGCTGGCGTTGAACAGTTCTGAAAATTTTGTAGCTGTCATAGCTTGGTATAGAAACAGCCTAGTATCGGCGTTGGTGGATACGGCGGGAGAAATCCGCTATCAGCAAGAAACCAGCCTGTCTGAAGAAGATAATGTAGCTTGTATTGCCGACGCTGTTCATAGCAGCTTGGTTCCTGCCGCAGGCTCAGGCAGGATTCTGGGTGTCTGCATTGTAGTTCCGGCCATGGTTGACAATGAAAACAAACAGATATTATCTACAGTTCTGCGGTTACGTGATGGAGACACGGTAATAGACCGTATCCGAAAGGCGGTTCCGGATTATCCTTTGGCAATTTTAAACGATACCGCGTGCTATGCCTATGCGGAATGTGTTTACAGTAACATTAAAAAAGAAGAAGTAGCTTTCATCAATTTAAGCAAAGGAGTCGGCGCCGTTCTAATTAGCAAAGGAGTCTTTTTAAGAGGCGCAAACGGAATGATGACCCAATTTGGGCATTATTCTGTAGATCGCAACGGCCGGCAATGTGTTTGCGGAAACAAAGGATGTCTTGAATGTCTGGTCGGCGAAAACTGGCTTGAGCTGCCTGACGGAAATAAAATCCTCTTTAATGATTTAAGGCGTCTTACTGATGAAGGTAATTCTCAAGCGATTTCCTTACTTGAACGCTTGGCGGAGGATATGGCCTTTGGATTAAGCAACTTAATATCCCTGTTTAACCCCAAGCTGATTGTCATAGGAGGTACGGGTATTATTCTGGGAGAGAGATACCTCAGCTTGGTAAAGGAAAAGCTTCAAACAATGGGATTTCCTCAGTTTGTAAAAAATGTCCGGGTACGCTTCGCAAGCATAGATGAGCAGGCTGAATTAAAGGGGGCCGCTAGATACTATCTGGAACAGCATTTTACTTTTGATGGAAACACAAAAGATAAATTGTTTTTAGGCTAAGAGTTATAAGAATAAGTAACCTTGTAGAGGAGGTCATGTTTCATGCGGTTAGGCATAATACTTGCAATGGAAGAAAGAATACGAGAGCGTATTCTGGATATAAAGGCGATGGGGTTCGATAACATCCAGCTTTCTTTCTGGTCGCCTTCCTTTTACACCGAAAAATGGCTGGAGGTTGTGCTGGAGGCCATTGAAGCGGCGTCAATAGAAGTAACACATTTTTGGGCTGGATTCGACCCGCCTGTAGCCTGGAACTTTTATGACGGTCCTATCAGTGTTGGTCTTGTGCCTGAGGCTTACCGGGACAGGCGTATCGGACAGGTATTGGAAGGGGCGCGTTTCGCGAAGCGGCTTGGGGTAAAGTATGTTGCGACACACTTGGGCTTCTTGCCGGAAAATCCAAATGATCCGCTTTATACCGGTACTATAGTGGCTGTAGACCTAATAGCGAAGCAGCTAAAGAAGGAAGGTCAAATATTACTATTTGAAACCGGGCAGGAAACTCCTACCACTCTGCTGAGGATGTTCCATGATTTAGAAAGAAGAGGAACGACAAATGTAGGACTTAATTTTGATCCGGCTAATTTCTTGCATTATGGTAAGGCCAATCCGGTTGACGCCGCCGAAATGCTGGGTCCATATATTATGGGTGTACACGCCAAGGATGCCCTTTATCCTTGTGACGGCTTTCACCTTGGAAAAGAAACCGATATCGGCGCGGGGAAAGTGGATTTTCCGCGTTTCATAGCAATGCTCAAAAAAGTGGGGTATGACGGATTTATTACTATTGAGCGCGAATTGGAATGTGACCCGCCAATGATGGAAAATCCTGTTGCGCAAGTGATCCAAAACGCCAGAGAATTTTTGCTGCCGTTATTACAGCAATAATTCAAAGGGCTTAAAAATATAATTAATTATAAGAAGGAGGTACGCAATGAAAATGAAACAGATAGCAGCCTTATTTCTTGCGCTCATGTTAGCGCTAAGTATGGCGGCATGCACTTCATCCCAGCCCTCATCAAGTACAGCTTCCGCGGAGCCAACAGCGACGCCGGCCGCCAGTCAGGCCGCACAGGAGAGCAACAAGGCCGAAGAGGTAGATGTATCCACATTAGAAGCATGGGGCGCCCACATTAAATCTCTGTACGAAGGGCAGGAGATCAACTTACTGGTGGGTTCTCATCCTTCAATTGACGCTATGTTAAAATACTATAGCGAATTTGAGACTCTTACCGGCATCAAGGTAAATTTCCGGATCATTACCGACGGCACTCTTAAAAATACCGCGCTTATCGAAGGCTCCGGCAAGGCCGGCAACTACGACATATTTGCGGTAGATGCCGCCAGTATTCCTGAATTTTACGGTAAACAGATCATTATACCAATTGACGACTATATTAGCGACCCGATGAAAACTCCTGAATGGTTTGACTATGCTGATATTCTGCCAGCATATTCAAAAGGTATCGCCACCTCCCAGGGAGTAACCGTTGGCATACCGATCGCCGGTGAAACCAGGTACCTGGGTTATCGCACAGACCTGTTTGAAAAATATGATAAGCAGCCGCCTAAAACTATGGATGAATTTTTAGAGCTTGCGCAATTTTTCAACGGTTTGGAGCCCGGACTTTACGGCGTATCAATGCGCGCCGCTTCAGGCCGCCAATGCGGCTCCGGCTTCATGTCTGTCGCTTACGCCTTTACTGATTCCGCCCTTGTCAATCCACAGACCTTTGAACCGGAATTTAACTCTTCCGACACAGTTGAAGCGGTAAACTTTTTTGTAGAGCTGTTGAAAAACGCTCCTCCGGATGTTACTACTTACTCTCATGAGGAAGCCCTGTCCGCCTTTATTCAAGGCAACGCGGCCATGTGGCTTGACGCTACCGCCCTTACGGGCCGGATAATAGACCCTTCCACCAGTACCATTGCCGATAAGGTAGACTTTGTTCCCACTCCTGACGGCCCGAAGGGCCAAAGCGCGGCTTTGGCCGGTTGGAATTTCACTATCCCCGCCGATTCCAAAAAGGCGGACGCGGCTTGGGCATTTATCGTTTACATGACCTCCCGGCCTTTAGCTAAGACTTATATGGAGAATGGAGGCATCCCATGCCGCACATCGGTTTATACGGATGCTGAGCTGGCTGCGGCCAACTTTACTTATCCAAAGCAGCTTGAGGCTCTTGACCACGCTTTGGCGCTTATAGACAGAGGAGTCAAGTATAACCCTGACTTTACCTACACCAATGACATGATGGCGTTTGCCGGAACCTACATATCAAAGGCTATGATAGAAGAGCTCTCAGTAGAAGAAGCTTGCAACCAGGCCCAAAAGGAAATGGAAGAGTTCCTCGCCGATAAGTAATCTATAAACCGTATATCGTAAGCCGTACTAAGGCAGTGCTTGGAAATAAACTACTATTAGTGCGGCTTTTAAGGTTTTTAAAGGGGATCGTTATTCTATGAACATACGAAGCAAGGGTGTGCCTGCAAGGGGAAAGGCCCATCTTCCGTTTGTGGCGCCAACTATGATCATTATGATTTTGCTTATCGGATTGCCCATAGTTTCGGTAGTGCTTATGAGCTTCACTAACTATGAGCTTGCCATGCCTCCGGATAGCTTGAGGTGGATTGGGCTGCGCAATTACACAAAGCTTCTATTTGGTCAGAACAAGCTGTTATACTATTCTCTGGGCATTAGCATCGGCATGATGATAATAGCCACGGCGTTTCAGATGGTGATAGGTTTTATTTCAGCCTCATTGTTAAATCAGGATATAAAATTCAAAGCCCTGGTTATAGCTTGTTTAATCGTTCCTATTGCCATTACCCCGAGTATTGCCTCTCAGGTGTGGAAGTTAATGCTTAACTCCGAGTTCGGTGTAGTAAATTATTTTTTGAAAAAGCTTTTTGGATTTAGTGTAGTTTGGCTTGATAAGGACAACGCGCTTCTTTCAATTCTTCTCGTTAATATTTGGCTAATGACGCCTTATGTAACGCTTATTTTATATGCCGGGCTTCGCAGCCTTCCTCAGGAGCCTTTCGAATCTGCTATGATTGACGGGGCTTCATCAGCCCAGACGTTGGTCCATATTACTCTGCCCATGCTTAAACCGTTAATTCTGATCACTCTATTGTTCCGCAGTATAGATATGTTGAAAATGTTTGACATCCCTTATGTACTGACTCAAGGAGGCCCGGGCAATATCAGTGAATTCATTGGCTTACACATCTACCGCACCGGCTTTGGAGTAACTACTCTGGTGGGTCAGGCCTCCGCGATTTCGGTGCTGCTTATACTGATCGTGTGCGCGATTTGTTTGCTCTTGATCCGTCTGATGAATACAAAGGATTGAGGTGATTCTGTTTTGAAGGCAATTAGCTTAAATTCACAAAAAAAGCGCGGCGTTACGCGTCGAGTAAAAAGAGCTCTTGTTTATCTGGGGGTTATTATCATAAGCCTGTGGGCCGTGTTCCCATTATTCTGGATGGTGATTATAAGCTTAAAAGAACGTATTTATACTTATGATCCTTCTGTTTGGATTTTCAGGCCTGTGATTGATAATTACATCACGGTGTTTACCGAAAAAAACCTGTCTAAATTTTTGATAAACAGTGCGGTTGTAGCTATATTTACAACTATATTGGCCTTAATTATAGGTACTATTGGCGCCTATGGCTTTTCCAGGTTTAAGTTTAAATATAACCAGGCATTTCTGTTTTTTTTACTGGGTATCCGCATGATTCCTTCTGTTGCGATTGTCATCCCCATATTTATATTAGCGCGCTTCCTGCATGTTTTAGATACCAGAATTTTGCTTATCATCACATATCTGATTTTCAATGTTCCATTTACCGTTTGGATGATGAAGGGGTTTTTTGATGAAATTCCAAAGGAGCTGGAAGAAGCCGCTATGGTGGATGGATGTACCAGAATCCAGACCCTTTACAAAATAATTTTGCCCGTTGTGCAGCCGGGACTTGTCGCGACCTCGATTTTTTGTATAATAAGCTCTTGGAATGAATTTGTATACGCGTTGTTTTTAACCAGTATAAAGTCGGTTACAACTCCGACAATTGTCCAGATGTTTTTATCAATTCAAGGAGTTGCCTGGGGTGAAATGTGTGCTGTTGGAACGGTGTCTATTTTGCCGGTACTGATATTCGCCATGATAGTGCAGAAGAATATGATTAGAGGCTTGTCTTTTGGCGCGGTGAAAGGTTAGAATTTTGGAAGGAAGATTTAATGATTAGGATAGCTATTGTAGGAGCTGGGGGCATAGGCAAAACCCATATAGATAATTTAGCGGAGATTTCTTTTGCTAAAATAACCGATATTTGCGATTTAGACCCGCGAGCGGCGCAAACCGCGCAAAAATTAGGCGCGTCGTTTTATGATAATCTGGAAGAAATGCTGGCCGTCTCGGAAGCGCAGGTAGTGCTTATTTGCACGCCCACCTTCCTGCATTATGAACAAATCAGCGCGGTATTGCGTGGTAAGAGATATTGTATTTCTGAAAAGCCGCTTTGTCTGTCCTCAGACCAGGCAAGAGAATTGTTTGAGCTGGCTGACCAAAACGGCGTGCAGTTATATGTGGCGCATGTTCTTCACTTTTGGGAGGAATACGCGTTATTGGCCGATTTAATTAAAACAAACGCTTATGGAGCCGTAATAGACGCATATTTCTATAGACTGACGCAACTGCCGGCCTGGACAGCGGGAGGCTGGATGTTCGAGAGGAAAAAAAGCGGCCTGCTGCCCTATGACCTGCATATTCATGAATTGGACTTCATTGTCAGCCTTTTTGGTAGTCCGAAGCGTTTTAATGTACAAAGCGGCGGTTCAAAAAACGCAAGCTATAAGGAATATTACAGGATTGCCTATGAGTTTGAAAATTTAAGCGTCTGCGCCGAAGCCAGTTGGTATAATGCGCCCATCCCCTTTACCCAAGGCTTTCGAGTCTATTTTGAAAAGGGCTTGGTTATGTTCGACGGTAAAACCATGACTGTCTATGAGCAAAATCAATCTCCGCGTATTCTTAGCCGGCAGGATGAACAAAAGTCTATAAGCACCAGTATCAACGTGACCTCCACGACCGCGTATCTCAATGAGCTAAGCCACTTTCTTACTTGTGCAGAAAAAAATTCGCCATCCAATAAGGTTACCCGTGAGCAGATAATTGCAACGCTAAAGGTTTTGGAGGCTTTGGAAGAAAATTGATTTGACAGCGTAGAAAAGCCCGTCCGCAAGGACGGGCTTTTCTACGCTACCGCCCGAGCATTATTGTGGCATCTTGTCCCCCCGGCCAGACTGTGCTATTATATGGAAAATATTTAGGAGCTAGGTTGAATATGATAAATGACTTAATGTTTTGCATCAATGCCGTGTTACCCATGTTTATTGCAATAGCCATAGGTTATTTTTTAAAGTTTATCGATGTGTTGGACAGTCATTCTCTTAAAAAAATTAATGGTCTGGTCTTTAAATGCGCGCTGCCAGTTCTATTGTTCATGGATATTTACAAATCTGATTTTATTCAGTTCTTAGACCCCGGTTTAACGTGCCTATGCATTTTGATCACTCTAATTTCATTTTTTACAGTGTGGATTTTTGCGGAAATTTTTATCAAGGAAAAATTCAGTATCGGCGCGTTTGTCCAGGGGGCTTGCAGAAGTAATTATGCCGTAATGGGTATGGCGCTTATTTCTTCCATAATGGGAGAAGAAGTACAGGGTAAAGGCGTAATAGTGCTGGCTCTGGTGATACCATTGTATAATGTCCTTTCAGTATTTGTTTTATCTATGCATAACAAAACGCACACCAATGGAAATGATCTGATAAAAGAAGCTCTGAAAAGTATTTGCAAAAATCCATTGATAATCGGAATATTGATAGGCATAATTTTTTCTGTATTCAGTATAGAACTGCCCCATGTAGTGGAGTCATCATTAACTTATTTTTACTCCCTGGCAACGCCTTTGGCTCTTATATCCATCGGAGGCGCCCTTGATTTTAAAAAGGGACGGGCTAAAATAAAACTAGCGGCGGTTGCCGCCTTAATCAAGCTTATTGTTATACCCTTAGTTTTCGGCTCCCTGACAATTGCGTTAGGCTTCAGGGGAGAGGAGCTTTTGGTAGTAGCTGTGCTGAGCGCCTCCCCAACGGCGGTATCAAGCTATATAATGGCTGCGGAGCTGGGTTCGGACGAGGTGCTTGCTTCAAACATAGTCTTGCTTACAACGTTATTTTCAATAGTTACATATACCCTGGGATTATATTATTTTAGGTTAGCCGGGTTAATGTGAAATTAAGATAGGAGTGTATTTTATGTTAGACGCAAAAGAGCTAAGAACAAATTTTGATGAGGTAAAAAATCTGCTGAAAAAACGCGGCAAAGATTTTGAGTTGGAGAAATTTCAAGAGTTGGACAAGACAAGAAGGGAAGTTATAAGTGAGGTAGAGGAGCTTAAAAGCCGTCAAAACGCTGCCTCCAAACAAATACCTGTTTTAAAGCGGGAAGGAAAGAATACCGACGCTATTATGTTGGAAATGAAATCCCTATCTGAAAAGGTAAAAGAATTGGAGCCTAAGCAGAAGGAAATTGACGATTCTTTAGAAGCCTTTCTCTTAGGAATTCCTAACATCCCTAATCCCGCTGTGCCGGACGGTGCCGACGACAGCCTTAATAAGGAAATAAGAAAATGGGGAGAGCCTGCCAGGTTTGATTTTGAGCCGAAGCCCCATTGGGAATTGGGGGAAAGCCTTAATATATTGGACCCTGCCGCGGCTGCCAAGACTACAGGCGCCAGGTTTACCTTTTATAAGGGGCTGGGGGCAAGATTAGAGCGGGCAATAGCCAATTTTATGCTGGATACCCATGGAAATGAGCATGGCTATACGGAGGTTTTCCCTCCTTTTATGGTGCATCGGCGCTCAATGGTGGGTACCGGCCAGCTGCCTAAATTTGAAGAAGACGCCTTTAAGGTAGCGGGTACGGATTATTTTCTGGTACCCACCGCGGAGGTTCCGGTTACCAATATGTATCGTGATGAAATACTTGAAGGAGCTAAGCTGACAATAAGCCATTGCGCTTATACGGCGTGTTTTCGTGCGGAGGCTGGTTCTGCCGGACGGGATACCAGGGGGCTTATCAGGCAGCATCAGTTTAACAAGGTAGAGCTTGTAAAATTCGCGAAGCCGGAAAACTCTTACGCTGAGCTGGAAAAGCTGACCCGTGACGCCGAGGATATACTGATACGCCTGGGGCTTCCGTATCGAGTGGTTCTGCTTTGCGGCGGTGATTTGGGCTTTTCCTCCGCTATGACTTACGATATAGAGGTTTGGATGCCAAGCTATAACAGATATGTGGAAATATCCAGCTGCAGCAATTTTGAAGAATTCCAAAGCCGCCGGGCAAATATACGCTATAAGGACAACATCGCCGACAAAGCGCGGTTTGTGCACACCTTAAACGGAAGCGGTCTGGCAGTGGGCCGGACAACGGCGGCTATACTTGAAAATTTCCAGCAGGCGGACGGCAGCGTGCGTATACCCGAGGCGCTGGTGAGCTATATGAGCGGTATAGACAAGATTATCTTGTAAGCAGAAAAATATTTACATCATAAACTTCCGGTGATAAAATACTTTTTGAAAAAATAAAGCTGTGCAAAAATAAAGTTTATTTTTGCGCAGCGCCTGAAGCTTTACTAAATTTTTAATGGGAGGAATTATTTATGTCATATGTTGACAGAACTCTGGAAAGCTTGATCAAGCGTGACCCCGGCCAGCCTGAATTTCATCAGGCGGCGGCTGAAGTGCTGCATTCTCTTAAGAGTGTGATCGAAGGCAATCCTAAATATGAAAAAGAAGCTTTGCTTGAACGCCTGGTGGAGCCTGAAAGACAAATCGTGTTCCGCGTGCCCTGGGTGGACGACAAGGGAGAGGTCCATGTAAACAGGGGCTTTAGGGTGCAATTTTCTAGCGCTATAGGGCCTATTAAAGGAGGGCTTAGATTTCATCCTTCAGTAAATCTGGGTATCATTAAATTCCTGGGCTTTGAGCAAATATTTAAAAATTCTTTGACCGGTCTGCCAATAGGCGGAGGCAAGGGTGGTTCTGATTTCGACCCCAAGGGTAAATCGGATAATGAAGTCATGCGCTTCTGCCAGAGCTTTATGACGGAGCTGTACCGGCATATCGGGGCGGACATTGATGTGCCTGCAGGTGATATTGGCGTAGGAGGCAGAGAAGTAGGATATATGTACGGACAATATAAACGAATAACGGGCTTGTACACAGGCGTGCTTACCGGCAAGGGCTTGACCTTCGGCGGCTCTTTGGCCAGGACGGAGGCCACGGGTTACGGCTTGATCTATCTGATGGATGAAATTCTGAAGGCTGCCGGACGCAGCTTCGACGGGCAGACTGTGCTTATTTCCGGCGCGGGCAATGTGGCTATTTTTGCCGCTCAAAAAGCCGCCCAGCTAGGCGGCAAGGTCGTTTCCATGACAGATTCAAACGGATATATATATGACAAGGACGGCATAGACCTTGACGCTATAAAGGAAATCAAGCTTGTGAAGCGGGGCCGCCTGTCCGAGTATACTTCATACAGGCCCAACGCGGAATACCATGAAGGCAAGGGCGTTTGGACTATTCCCTGTGACATAGCCCTGCCCTGCGCGACTCAAAACGAGCTGAACGGCGACGACGCTCGCGCCCTGGTGAAGAACGGCTGCTATGCGGTAGGTGAAGGGGCAAATATGCCTTCAACCAAGGAAGCCGTTGATGTCTTCCTTGAAAACAAAATAATGTTTGCGCCGGGTAAGGCGGCAAACGCCGGCGGCGTAGCCACCTCAGCGCTGGAAATGAGCCAGAACAGCCAGCGTTACAGCTGGTCATTTGAAGAAGTAGACTCTAAGCTTAAAGATATTATGGTAGGTATCTACAAGCAGATGTCCGAAGCTGCAGAAGAGTACGGAACAAAAGGTAACTTTGTGGCAGGAGCCAATATAGCAGGGTTTATAAAGGTGGCCCAAGCTATGATGTCTCAAGGAGTAGTGTGAGGCAAATATTGACTATTACCTTTACGGCCGAGTTCATTTCTTGAAGGCTTAAAAACTCGTAAGGGCCATGGAAGTTATAGCCTCCGGTGAATATGTTGGGGCAGGGCAGACCCATAAAGGACAAACGGGCTCCGTCCGTGCCTCCCCGGATGCTTTTTATCACAGGTTTTACGCCTGCTTTTTCCATGGCTGTTTCCGCAAGGGTGATAATCTCTTTATTGTCTTGCAAAACCTCTGCCATATTGTAATATTGATCTCGGAGCTTAAGGCTTATATTGCCGGCTCCGTATTTTTTTTGCATTTCACCGGCCAGTGATTTGACAAAATTTTTTCTTTCTTCAAAGTAATCCTTGTCAAAATCACGGATTATATAGCTTAGCGACGCTTCTTCTACAGAGCCTCGCATATCCGTCAGATGGAAAAAGCCCTGCCGCCCGTCGGTATGTGAAGGCGTTTCTTGAGGTGGGAAACGGTCAATTATATCATGAGCCACAAGGGAGGCGTTAACCATTTTATTTTTGGCGCTGCCGGTATGGATGCTTTTACCCGTAATATTAAATTGAGCCGCGGCAGCGTTAAAGCTTTCATATTCCAGCTCTCCCAGGCCGCCTCCGTCTATGGTAAAGGCGAGATCCGCCCCAAAGGCTTTTACGTCGAAATGATCAACTCCGCGGCCTACCTCCTCATCCGGTGTAAAAGCCAAACGGATTTTCCCGTGAGGCATTTCGGGATGCTCTATGAGAAATTCCATAGCGGCAAGTATTTCCGCGATTCCTGCTTTATTGTCGGCTCCCAGCAGAGTAGTTCCGTCAGTTACCAGCAGGTCATGCCCTATAACATGGTCAAGCTCCGGAAACTCCTTTGGATCAAGCACGGCATTTTCAGTATCCAAATGTATAGGACCTCCGGGGTAATTTTTGATAAGACGGGCGTTTACATTTTCGCCGGAGGCGTCGGGGCTGGTGTCCATATGGGCAAGAAGGCCAAGCACCTTGCAAGGCTTGTCTATATTTGAGGCAAGCGTAGCCGTGACATAACCAAACTCATCCATATTAACCTCGGTCAGCCCTATTTTTTTGCATTCTTCCGTAAGATAACGGGCAAAAACAAGCTGACCTTCCGTAGACGGGAAGGTGTCCGAGTCAACCTTTGATTGGGTGTTATATGATATCAATTGCACAAAACGTTCTGCCGCTCGTTCCATATAATTATCTTCTCCTTAGCTTAATTTATTAAATTTTCTATTACCCAGGGTACGCCATAGGCTTCATAAAAAGAAACCAGTCCGGCTGCGGCCAGGCATAATACCAGTATCAAAAAATATTCCGTAAGGCTCATAGGCGTTTTTGAGGGCCGGGTGTTTGAAGCGCCTTCATGCTCCAGCATAAATCTTGTGCTGCTGTACGCGGCCAGCAGGTAAACGGGAATGATTACCAGGCTTTGAGGCAAGGTGAGGGCTGTTATATAGTATAGCCCCGTTAAGCCGCAGATCTTTATTAAGGCGGCTGAGGTAAACCCGATGGCGGCGCCTCTTACCGCCAATATGCCTAATGACCCTATAACTCCGGCCCGTATAAATCCTAAAAACCAAATAAGGGCTATCGTGAAAAGATGCTTAAATAAGCTTTCCTTGAGAAGCTCAACCTGTTGAGTATAATAAAGCCTGTCCGATTGACGAAGCTGTTCCACATAGTCCGTAAGCCCGTCTATATCCTGGCCAAGACTGCTGCCGGACAATAATACTCCCGAAAAAAAGCCGGCTAATAATATTATTACCAGAAGCCATAATAATTTGTTTTTACTGCTTATCTTATTTCTGTATTTCCTTCTTTTTCTGCTCATAAAATTCTCCTCCATTGTACAATATGGACGGTGATTCGAATCGATTTTAAAGTGTTAATCACCAAACATATATATGCAAATGGAGGAGGGGAATATTACGTTTTATTCTTTCCTAAGCTGTTCCTTGTAAGTAAGCAAGCCTATAATTGTCTTGCTGTCTTTAATTTTTCCATTGAATATCATTTCAACGGCTTCATCAAGAGAATAGGTTTCAATTGAAACAAATTCATCCGGGTCAAGGTTTTGAGTACCGGCGGTAAGGTTTTCCGCGGCGTATATATGGATTATCTCCGTACAAAAGCCGATGGAGGAGTAGGAGCTGCTCAACAGCGTAAGCTTCCCGGTCTTGTAGCCTGTTTCCTCCTCCAGCTCTCTGGCGGCGCAGTCAACCGGGTTTTCTTCATCGCCGTTAAAGGTGCCGGCAGGTATTTCCAAAATCTCTTCTCCTGCCGGATGGCGGTACTGGCGTACGAAAATAATTTCACCGTTTTCATTGACGGGAACCACGGCGGACGCGTTTACATGCCGCACGACCTCCCTTACGGCGTCCTTGCCGTTGGGAAGCTTTATTGTGTCCTGTATTACATCTAAAATTCTTCCGCTGAAAACATGATTGCTGTTTACCAATTCATATGCCATAGTTATACTCCTTTTTAAAGAATTCCGTTAGAATTCCGCATTGTTAACAGTTCTGGGAAAGGGGATCACATCACGTATGTTGGTTATTCCTGTCAAATACATAATCAAACGTTCAAAACCCAGCCCAAAGCCGGAATGCTTTACCGTGCCGTACCGGCGTAAATCAAGATACCACCAGTAATCATCCGGGTTAAGGCCAAATTCCTTTATGCATTCAATAAGAACGTCCAGCCTTTCCTCTCTTTGGCTGCCGCCTATGATCTCGCCTATCCCCGGCGCAAGCAGATCCATGGCCGTAACGGTCTTTCCATCCGGATTCCTGCGCATGTAAAACGCTTTTATATCCTTCGGGTAATCTGTAACGAACACCGGCTTTTTAAACACCTGCTCCGCCAGATAACGCTCGTGCTCGGTTTGGATATCTATGCCCCAGCTAACGGGAAACTCAAAATTTACGCCGGATTTTTCCATAATGTCGATAGCCTCTGTATAGGTTATGCGGGCAAAGTCTGAGTTTAGTACGTTGTTTAGCCGGTCCAACAGGCCTTTGTCGATGAAACTATTAAAGAATTCCATTTCTTCCGGAGCGTTGTCAATTACATACCTGATGATATATTTGATCATATCTTCCGCTATATCCATATTTCCGTTTAAATCAGTAAACGCCATTTCAGGCTCCATCATCCAAAACTCCGACGCATGTCGTGGAGTGTTTGAATTTTCCGCACGAAATGTGGGGCCGAAGGTATATACATTTCTCATGGCGGTAGCAAAGGTTTCCGCGTTAAGCTGTCCGCTGACTGTAAGACTCGCCATTTTCCCAAAAAAATCTTCGCTGTAGTCGGGAACGCCGTCTTCGGTTCTGGGAGGATTTCCTACGTTCAAGGTGGTGACCTGGAACATTTCTCCAGCGCCTTCACAATCGCTGCAGGTTATAATAGGCGTATGAACATAAATAAAATTCCGCTCGTTAAAATATTTATGAATTGCGAAAGCTGCCAGTGAACGTATGCGGAACACTGCCGAGAATGTGTTGGTTCTGGGCCTCAAATGAGCTATTGTCCGCAGGAATTCCATAGAATGGCGCTTTTTTTGAAGGGGGTAATCGCTGGTAGATTCGCCTTCAACTATGACTTCTTTAGCCTTTACCTCAAAGGGTTGCTTGGCGCCGGGGCTTTCAACCAGCTTGCCACTTACGGTGATGCCGGAGCCTACCGAAAGCTTGACAATACTGCTAAAATTATCGAGGCTGCTGTCGATTACGATTTGAATGCTTTTGAAAAAGCTGCCGTCGTTTAGTTCAATAAAGCCGAAATTTTTATTATCCCTGACAGTTCGCACCCATCCTCCCAGCCGGACTTCCTTGTCAATAAAAGCTTCCGGGCTTCTGAAAATTTCTTTGATGGTGTTGTACATTTATCCACTTCTCCTTTGTTTTATATTACAAGCTTATAAACGAAATTGAAGCTATTATACTTCGAACGGCTTAAATGTGCAAAATATTTTTGTTTGTATTTTTGCTTGTAGATATTTATTTCCAC
>Ga0153949_1000457_pt1 | contig 14230 bp, 14 predicted proteins | sample TSNJ033MetaG_FD_104705 | JGI IMG/M metagenome (GOLD analysis project Ga0153949, IMG submission 104705) | Attine ant fungus gardens microbial communities from New Jersey, USA - TSNJ033 MetaG | ecosystem: Host-associated > Fungi > Mycelium > Unclassified | place: USA: New Jersey, Wharton State... | reverse complement strand
TCGCACCGCAATCGGAGCACTTTAGATAACCGGCAAACATATTCTTTTCAGTGTGCTTGGGTTTTCTGCGCTTGCTTTCAAAAGTCCTCTGAACTTGTTCCCAATGTTTCCGAGAAATAATGGGGGTATGAACATTTTTATGGATTTCCCAATTCTCAGGGTCATTGGGAAGTCTTTTTTTGAGCTTGTAGGATTTGGAGTAGGTTTTGAAGTTAATCACATCACCCATATAAGCCTGATTTTTGAGGATTTTGGTAATCATGGCATGTGACCACAGATACGGTTGTCTTTCCAGGCGGTTGTTCGGGCAATCATATCCCTTTTTCATGGCGTAGACTGACGGAATATCCACCCGTTCACGGCGCAGTGTGATGGCAATGCCATTGACGCTTTCTCCATCTAAACGCATTTTGTAGATGCGCTGCACCATTTCTGCGGCTTCTTCATCCACTACCCAGCGTTTCCGGTTTTCCGGGTCACGCATATAGCCGTAGGGAGGTTTGCCGATGGGATACCCCTGGCTGCTTTTGATTTTTTGGGATGAACGGAGCTTTCGGCTGACATCGGAAACATACATTTCGTTGAAGATATTTTTGATCGGAACAATAAAGTCCCCTGTCGTCCCCTGGGTCTGACTGTCCACATTGTCCAGCACAGCGATAAAGTGGATGTCATATTGTGGGAATATGTAATCCGTATATTGTCCCACCTCAATGAAGTTCCGTCCCAGCCGGGATAAATCCTTGACAATTACCCTTTCTACCTCGCCGGATTCAATCATCCCCAGCATTTCCTGAAAACCCTGTCGCTCAAACGTCACCCCGGAGATACCGTCATCCACAAAACACCGGCAATTCCGGTATCCCTTGGACTGCGCATATTCATCCAGCAAGGTTCTCTGGTTTTGGATGCTATTGCTCTCACTGTTTAGTTCATCCTCACGGGAAAGTCGGCTGTATAAAGCTGTAATTCTGTTGTTTGACTGTCTCAATTTTCTACTCCTTTCCTTGCAGCCAAACAGGTGGTATTTACAGTCTTAGTATACCACATTTGGCCGAATAATTCAACGCTTTACATCGTTAAACTACAGGCAATTCCGCATTTTCTACTTCTTCACATATCAGCCGCTCGATCTTGTCCAGAACGCTTTCTTCCCCTTCACTGAAATGTGTGGACACCAGATACGTTGTACCGTTGATTTCATAACTCGTTTCGGTTCCTTCCATCTTGACACCTCCCTGTTTAATGAAACAAGGGAGGACACAAACAAGATGCTTGTGTCCTCGATCTTTCATTAATCAAATTGGCTTGTTTGTAAATAAGGAAAAGTGTTGTATTGTCAGGGTAACAGGATTACCCTTACTGCTCCCCCCAACACAGGGAATATATCAGCCCGACACTTTAGTCAAACATGGATTACCACAGCCAGGATTTCCCATGGTCGCAGTACCCCCCTTGAAGCCGGAGCCGCTCTTTTTGATGTCATTGCCAACAAGCCATAACCTGCTGGCAATAGCTGATATACTGATGATACACAGGTGAAGAACCCTGCGGTTTGTCAAGGTGCGGGGAAGGCTGTACAAAAAAGTGCCCTCATATATATAGGCAACTTTCCAGCGTTTTTTGAACCCCCTACTGGAGATTGTTTACAAGATGTTCATAATTTTCTTTCGCACCTTGCTGATGGAAGTATACACTGCCCTTTTGGAACAGCCATGGAAAGCCGCTATTTCGCTGCATTTGTAGCCATAGATGGTAAACAGGATATAGCGTTCCTTTTGGATGGGAGAGCAACTTTCAATGATGCGCAAGGTTTGTTCCAGCCTTTCTTTGATCAGGTACTGATCCTCCAGGGATTTCATTCTTATCGCTCGTTCCCGGTCAACGAATGGGTTGTCCAAGCTTCGTTTCTCCATGTAATCGCGCTGCTGATGATCTTCACTGATTCCCTGTTTGCGGCTGTCCTCAAACACATCAAATATCTCTTTGGAAACTCCGACTCTTATTTTCTGACCATGGTAATTTATTATCGTAACGTAATACATAAAAATACCTCCCATTTTTCGTTTGATTGTCCATCAATTTGAAAAATGAAAGGTAATGGTGGGGAGCGACAACCAGGGCAGTACCATATCACAAAACAAGATATCCTGAAGTGGCGAGGCTTGTCCCCAAAAAGGGCCACAAAAAGAGAGGCCACATAAAAGAACCACAGGACGTTCTTGTTTGGCGGATTTATCTTAGATGTATTATATGTAACGGCGTAAGAAGCCCACGACAAGCAGCCGCTTTGTTTTTGACTTCGGTACCTTGGTAGTGAGATATCATTGTTTTTACTTTTCATCCCTGCATTCCTAGCCCAAAACAGCGCCGCCGCATGTGCTCACAGGAATCGGAAGCTACATATTCCGTCGGAATGGCAATGAACTCGTTATAGCCTTAGCCGTCTACCATCCCCATTACTGATTCTTAGAAAATGTTGTTTGAATAATGCTTGCGGAGCTTTTTGAAAGCATTCTTTTTTGCTTGTGTGATGGCAGGCATGGAAACTTTGTAAAAAGCGGCGATCTCCTTCACCGAATATTTCAAATAAAAAGAATAAATGATGATTTCGGCCTCATATTTGGTCAAAACGTTATATAAAAACTCATGCTCTATTTGCTGGTACTCGTCACCGCTATTCGATAGCTCGTCCCACTTGGTGCCGTAATCTTTCTCGTCATATTCTGACAAGGTAATTGGGAGTGTCTTTTTTGCATTCTTATGTTTTTTTGATAATGCGATATAGGAATGCCTGACGCTCTTTTTGATATAGGACAGCAAAAATTCGTCTCCGGTGGATCGCATTTCCTGTAGCCGGAAGTGTTTCACCATTGTTATCAAGGCGAGCAACAAATCGTTATACGCATCTTCATAGTCAAGCCTATATGTGTACATTTTAAGCAGAGGCTGGAATTTTTCTATTATGGTTAAAGTAGAATCGTTATTTCCCTCCGCTGCGTTTTGAATAAGATCGTATAGCTTTGACATCTCCCCACCTTCCCTTCACGAGGGTAAAGAGAGGCGAATCGTCAAATAATTAATGTAGGGGAGGAAAAAAACAGTGCATTGACAAAAATCAACGCACTGCACCCTTATCAGCTCTACAGTAAGCCGTAAGTAGATAGTTATTTAGGTTTTAATGTGCAAGTGCTCTACACAGTTTTAGAGGTAGATACACACTCAACTTCCTCTGAATTGCCATTGTAGGTAACCACGATTTCCGCGCGGGAACGGTATGTAACGCCGGAAGTTCCAGTGTACGTTTTGCCTAATGTGGCGGAGCCGGTTCCGCTAAAAGACCAGCTATCAACCTCAACCCATTCTCCGTCACTGGATTTTTCAAGGTACAACGTTCCGCTTACCGTTGCCGATGTTTTTTTTGCTGTTACCGCGACCGAAGGTTTTACCGTTTTACCATCAATGCTGATGTTTGCCATTGCTGACGCGGTATTCTCCCAAAAAGGCACAATTCCATTGAAGTTGATACTTGGCCAGGAAACGGGTTTTTCATTGGTAGTGGGCATTCTTGCAAAAACCGGTGTAGTCATAACGATTAACAGCCCGATGATTACCAAGGACGAAACCAGTTTCTTTCTTACATTTGACATAATAAAAGCCTCCTTTGTGTTGTAATTACTTTCACTAATACAACACACTAGGAGGCGAAAAGGGACATAAAATTTTCAATTTTTTTAATTGCCGCTCCGAATTGACTGTGCGATCTGAACTGCACTATCTTTTCCAAGATCGGTCACGATGCTGAATTCAAAGCCGTCTTGCTGCCAAACCAGATAATACAGTCCATCTCTATCCCAACAATATCCCGAATTCCCAAGAATACTTATCGCTTCAATTTCGGTATCTTCTGTATCAAACATCATAGCTGTTTCATCCGGAAGCTTCCCTTGAAAGGTAATAAATTGTCCCTGTGCATTCCGATATACATAAATGATTGCAGGGTCAATAGCGAGAACATCATATTCAGTAAAATCTTCAGGTATATAACCAGGGCTGTATGTTTTCAGTATGTCAAAACTGATATTTGGTGTGTTCACCACATCAACAGCAATGAATTCACTGAACTGTGGAAAAGTATTAACCAGCCATCTGAAAAATTCTTCTCTTAGTTTTGCGTTTACAGCAAGTGTAGTCGCAAACGCAATAATTATGACCATGAAAAATACGGCGACTCGTTTTGCAATTGTGACAAACAGCCTCGGCTTTCTTTGGGCTGATTTTATGAGTTTGAGAGCCTTTCTAAAACGATGTGAATACATGTGGGAAATTGGCGGCGCGGTATTTATGACACTGCCTATATATCGCGGCAATGCAACTTTGCACGCTTTTTCCATGCTGCCTTGATGTATGCTAACTGTATCCGCCAGTTGCAATGAACCACATAATATTTCTTCCACAAAGACCATATGGCCTTTGATGTTGGTAATATCCAATATGTTTTCGATTGTCGCATCATCGCTGTGAAAAATGTATTTCAGGAACAAAAGCCCGATATATTCCTCCGGTAAAGCTAATATTTTTTGCGCAAGCATATTTTTCTGTGTGGAATTTAGCAAAATAGAATCCTTTGAAACGACAGAGGTTTCATTTAAGCGTATTGTTTCCTCAAAAGACATCTTACAGGCTTGTTCAAGTGTTTGATAAAATACGGTATCATTCATTTTCGGGTCTCCCCCTCCAAACACTTTCTTTTCAGCTTTTCCACTATGCGTTGCCCACGCTTTTTTGCGGTCGCTTCACTAATGTCAAAAAGTGTGCCGATTTGTTTGTAGCTCAACCTTTTCACATACCTGAGTTGTAATAGCCTTTTGTCGTTAACTGGTAGAGTATCCACCATTTTCAAGAGTAATTCTATATCTTCCATTTCTAGAATCTCCTGTTCAGGGCCCGGCGATTTGTCATCTGTAACGAAAGTCAGGTTATCTGTATAGATAATACGCTTCTTCGCTCGTAATATATTGAGAGAGGTGTTCCTTGCAATCACAATACAATAGGGAACTTGCTCGGCACCCGGGAGTTTCTTAATCTTTTGCATATGGTTGATAATCTTTAAAAAAGTCTCCTGTACGGCTTCTTCCGCAGATTCTTTATTCTGTAATATTTGAAACGCAATGCCGTAAAACTGCTTGTTATATTCTGCAAACAACACCTCCACAAATTCGCATTCGTCCTGTGAAATCACAAAGAGAAAAATGAGCATGTATTACCTTTCGTCAACCATTAAAATGTCAAAAACGGTTCCTGCTGCATGAGCAGATAAACCGTCATTTTTGCGTATTAGTTATTAAGCAATCCTCCAGCACAGATAAATTGCTTACTCTATTTTTTTGAGAACCGCGCAAAAATCCCTAATGGTTTTCACATCATCCTCAGTAAATCTTTTTAAAATTTTCGAAAAGCCTGTGTATTCAGCTCGCAACAATCGCTGCAATTCAATATTGATCCCCCGTGCTTCCGCAGGATTTTTTAATTCAGGGTCAAAAAATTCTCCGGGCGTTATATTAAAATATTCACATATCGCCAAAAAGCAATCCATTCCCGGCAAATGACTGCCTGATACTATATGCGTAATATATGACTCATTCCGGCCTATTGAAAGACTAATCTCTCGGTCAGAATCATCCCTTAGGTCTCGCAGTTGCTTTATTCTGTTTCGAATAAATTCGCCATCATAATACAGTTTATCCATTCCTTCGACCTCCCGTTCCTTATTATAGCGTACAGTGGCTCCTGTTATATGACTTTAAAAACCATATAACTAATTCTTGCCCGTAAAGTCAGATTTATATAATCGCGTTTTCGCAATATACACAAAATATTGCTTTGAGGCACAATTAAATTACCACTTCCTTGACACTACTTTGAGAAAATGGTAATATTTACATATTCTTGTATTTTTCGATAGCAATGCAATTTGAAAATTGCCTATAAAATTAATAAGTATTTTTAACGGTGCAAGGTGAGGACATAAGATATTCCGGTGCTCGTATGCGTTAACGCCAAAAAATACAATTAGGTTTATTGTTTAAATTGCTTTATATAGATAAATCAAATTTTATAAAGAAAGGTTGGTTTTTTGAAAAAATTTTTAGTCATTACATTAGCGATACTTTTAATCACTACCACCGGCTGCACTTCTATCGGTGGTAGCGAATCAGAACCAATGGAAAGCACTTCCACTATGGTATCTGACCAGATGCAAACAGAAAGCGATCCCACTACAGTATCTGATCAGATGCAATCTGAAATTGAGACTAAATCATCAGCAGACACCGTTGACAATAGCGAAGTTGATTCTCTATTAACAGATGCGTACAATTTAGGACTCCTTAAATCCAATTGGGCCGATAGAAGTGCCATTGGGACTATAGATGCCTTAGTCGATTTTTATGGATATGTGGTTTTATATAAAGAAGAAAATCCGAATGGCTGGCCTGACAGCCCAAAAGATGTATCTGTTGATGAAGTAGTGAATGGTATATTGCGGTATTTTGATGGGGTTACGGCAGAAGAAGTAAAAGAATCTGTGTTTTACGATGCAGGAAACGATTGCTTTTCTATCTATGACAGCTATAGTTCGACCGATTACAAGGCGCAATTTGCAATAACCGAACAGACCCAAGGTGATGATAAGCTGATTATTTCCTATAAAGTGACGGATGGTTATGACGGTAGCGCGGAAGGAAATGGGATCGTTACTTTGCAACAAACAGAGTCAGGCTATAAGTTCTTGTCTAATGAGTTTACAGACACCCGTGAACCCGTAAGTCTTGCTGACTAATTGTTTTCTACAAATGAAATCACAGGTTGTTGTACGGCAATGCGAGAGACTAACATGCATCGACCAGTTGCATGCACATGCCTAAAAAGGGCATAATGCTGCCTAGCGTTTCCAGACGCACTGAAAATTAGCTACGCATTACTAACCCCACAACCCGTAAACGGGCATATCCACATAGGTTTTTCTAATACATTTTGGATAGAAAATTGTCAATTCGCTGAATTGTAATATGATACGATAAACTGTTTTCCATGTATCAGGCTTTCGTTTATCAATGGTATATGCTTACTGAGCGTAATGAAAGGAATGATCATAATAATGAAAAGAATAGTGATATGCATTTTATCTCTGGTATTATGTTTTTATATGGCAGCTTGTACTGCTCCCACTGATTCTGGAGGCGAAGGAATTACAGATACGGTAGCTAAAGAATTATTTGAGAAAGCAACTAATGAAATAATAACTTTAGCAACTGAAGAACCAACGACTGTAATACAGACAATTTTGGGTGATGTTGAGGTTATTTATGAAGAAAATCATATAGATGGCGTGGCATATTATGAAACCACAGCGAAATACAAAGAACTACACGATTATTATTCCGAGATATTTACCGGAGATGCTTTGGATTGGATTTTATCAACTAAATTCGCGGATGTTAATGGAACGTTATATTGTTCGCCTGTAGGTGGAGCATCAAGTTGGAGCATAACAAATCTTGAAGTTGCAAGGACAGACCAAAATGACGATAAATATATATATGAAGCTACGTTTGATGCTCATAAAGAAACTACAACAAGCCAGTTTACAATAGAAAATACTGAAAATGGATATAGAATATCCGGTATAAATTATATACCCGATTTATTGAAAGACAAATAAATTTACCAAAACCAATTAACTTGTGTATAAGGGTACAAACCCTTGCACAAGCAAGAGATATTGCTGATGAAATCGTGAAAAATGAATTAATTTATATCTAAGCATATAAAATCGCCCTGTTGACCGTTATACGGCAGCAGGGCGATTGTTATTGTGATAAAGATATGTCTGTCCTCTGCCTGGCGTAAAAGATGTGTATACAGTCGGTGCATTTACATTTTAGCCACTGAAAAATCACGCTCCGTTTTCGGAAGGAGGGCAGAAGAGCATGCAGGGGTTCAGTTTCTGAATGGCGCTATCTCTTGGTATATAGGCATCTACTATCAATTGCTCTTTGCTGTTATTTATTGTTTTCCATTGCCTATACCATCTTTTGCGTCCTATTCAACAATCTTTGTAACTTTAATCGCCTCGTCAATTTCATACATCAGCAGACTTGCAAGCATGAGTTTTCTAACGGCATCTGCTTTGTCCATAGGCAGATTCCCATGTGCATTTGGATTTCTAATCGCTTGTACTGACCCAGCAAAAATATGGGAGTATCCCTCTTGAACGTTCCTATTGCTGACGTTCGCAAGGTCATTAAATCTTAAAATCGGAGTATCTGTGCCAAAGGTTTTTCGCATCATATCAGCTTCATTGATGATTTCGATTCCACCTGCTTTAGCGCGTATCGCTCTTACTCTTGAACATATTTCTTTAAATGCACTTTCGACAGATGCCGTAACATGTTTATCAATAAACTGCTTTTGTGACACTTTAATGATTGCAGGGTGGATGTATGCCCAAAACCCCAGATAACGGCCTCTTCCAATCTCATAGTTTAGAGATTTCAACATACCGCGTATTTCTCCGTATGTAGGCCAATTTACAAAACCGGGATTAATAAAAAGATAGTCTTTTAAATAAAACATTTCATCGCTATAAAATGGATATAAATTTCTTAACTCGACCGACAATTCAGTCAGGTCATTTTTAATATTTCTAATTGAAGAACTATCATAAGGCATTTGACCTTGGTAGTTCATTTGTTTTGCCATTCTTTCAAATACTTCGTATAGATGTTTTATCAGCTTTATCATTTGCCTTTCCCATTCAACCACCGGCATTTTCCACCTCGTTGAGTTCTCAAAAATTTTCACCCTTCATCGGTCCACATTTCGCACTGTGCCATCACAATCTGGATTGCATCTTCCAGCCCTTCGGGAGGATATTCATATTTCCTAAGCAGACGTTTTACCATCACGCGCATCCCCGCGCGGGCACTGTCTTTTTTCTGCCAGTCAATAGTGCGGCTTCTCTGCAAAGTGTCGGTTAATTCCTTGGTCATGTCACAAAGCTGGTCGTTGGTAAAAAAGTCTTTTACAGCCTCCGGCTTTGTAATCGCATCGTAGAAAGCCAATTCTTCCTGTGATAAGCCAAGCTCATCGCCCTCCTGTCGGGCCTTGGCAATATCAGACGCCATCTTACGGAGTTCCTCAATGACCTCTGCATTGGTTAGCTGCCCATTGCGGTAAGTGTTCATAATCCGTTGCATACGCTCGGAGAATTTCTCCGCTTGTACAAGGTTTGTGCGCTGATATGCGGCAATCTGTTCGTTGAGCAGCTTTTTCAAGAGTTCGGCGGCAAGATTCTTTTCCTTCATCTTGCTGACTTCCTCAAGGAAGGCGGGGTCAAACAGCGAAAATTCCTCATTCTTATCCGAGAACAGATTAATAACGCCCTCGCTGCGGATGCTCTGTTTGAGCATCTCATTTATCTGCTCGTTGATTTCTTTAAAAGACAGCTTGCGTGGGCCAGATATCCGGCTCAACGCTACGCGTACCGCCTCAATGTATGCGGCTTCCATGCGCTGTTCCTTATTAAGTAAGCTTTGGCACAGGGTTTTCGCTTGCCGCAACAATAACGCTTCTTTCTGAAACAGCTTCTGAGCATCATCATTCTTGCCTATTATGAAGTTGATACCGCCAGCAATCAAATCAGCCCGCAATTTATCATCGCTGCTTTCCAATATGAAAGCTGTATAATCAAAACCGTGGAACAGCTCTCCGCATACTCGCAGTTTTTCTTCAAACTTGGGCAACGCGGTTTTAGAGATATCCATATCGCCGTAGTTTTTACGGTCGCGGACGGTGTAATCGTTCATGGCCTCTTTAAGAGCGCGGGCGATACCTACATAGTCCACCACTAAGCCGCCCTCTTTGTCCTTAAAAACCCGGTTGACACGAGCGATGGCCTGCATCAGGTTGTGCTTGCTCATGGGCTTGTATACATACATCGTAGCAAGGCTGGGAACGTCAAATCCGGTCAGCCACATATCCACTACAATGGCAATTTTCATCGGGTCGTCGTTATCCTTGAATTTACGCGCCATTTCTTTTTTGTAAGCTTTATTGCCTATGACAGTACGCCATTCCTCTGGGTCATTGTTGCTGGAGGTCATTACAACTTTGACCTTCTCCGTCCAGCCGGGCCGCAGTTCCAGAATTTTATGGTAAATATCCATTGCAATGGGGCGGGAGTAAGCGACGATCATCGCCTTGCCTGTCAGCAGATTTTCCCGGCTGTCCTCATAGTGGGCGATGATATCCTTACATAAGGTATTGATGGTCTCCGGCGCAGCGAGGATGGCCTCCATGTTTCCAAGTTCCTTTTTGCTGCGCTCAATATCCTGCTCGTTGGCGTTCAATGCTAAAAGCTCATAGGTGGTGTCAATCTGGCGCAATACATCTTCGTTCAGGCCAAGATTCATCACCCGGCTTTCGTAATAAACAGGCCGGGTCGCGCCGTCTTCCACGGCCTGGGTCATATCGTAAATATCTATGTACTCGCCAAACACTTCCCGCGTATTGCGGTCTTTGGAGGAAACTGGCGTGCCTGTAAAACCGATGAAGGTAGCGCCGGGTAGGCTGTCCCGAATGATACGGGCGGCGCCGACAACAACCGTTCCATCCTTCTTTACGCGCTCCGTGAGGCCGTATTGGCTGCGATGCGCTTCGTCCGCCATCACGATAATGTTGCGCCTTTCGGAAAGCGGCTCAGCGGATTCCTCAAACTTTTGCATCGTGGTGAAGATGATGCCGTTGGCTTCACGGCCTTGGAGATAATCTTTTAAGCCAATCTCAGAACTCCTTTTTTCTCCTCTTGCTATGGCTTCTTTATACTCATCACTCAATTTGCGGCAAGTTGCCTGTACCGCAGTTTGCCGCAAGAAGTCTCTGCAAACTGAAAACTGCGTATAAAGCTGGTCGTCCAAATCGTTGCGGTCTGTGATAACCACAATGGTGGGGCTGTCCAATGCCTGCCGCAAAAGTCCGGCATAGAACACCATAGACAGGGATTTTCCGCTGCCCTGCGTGTGCCAAAACACGCCGCCTCTGCCATCGGTTTCAGTGGCGTTACGGGTTGATTCCACTGCTTTGCGGACAGCAAAATATTGGTGATATCCGGCCAGAATTTTTTTATCCTCCGGAGTATCCTGCGAAAATAGAATAAAGTGCTTGAGTATATCCAGAAAGCGGTTTGGTTCCAACATACCGTTAAATAACACATCGTACCGGGCAAACTGGGTTTCTTCATAGCTGCCGTCTACCGTTTTCCAATCCACAAAACGGTCAAGCCCGGCGGTAATGGTTCCAACCTTAGAATCAATCAAATCGCTGATGATACAGAACGCATTGTATCGAAACAGCGACGGAATCTCACGCATATAGTTTTTGATTTGTCGGTATCCATCGGAAAAATTTGTTTCCTCACGCATACAGCTTTTCAGTTCTACCACCACAAGGGGCAGGCCATTGACGAACAGCACCACATCCGGGCGCTTGGTTTCGTTTTCCACTACCGTCCACTGATTGATGGCGTGGAACAGGTTGTTGGATGGGGCCTGATAATCGATCAAACGGATAATCTCGTGCTTGGTTTCGCCGTTTTTCTGATAGCTGACCTCCATGCCGTTTTGCAGCCAATCCATGAATTGCTTGTTTTGCTGCACAAGAGTGCCATGCTCTATATGGGTCAGCTTATAAAGGGCCTCATCCACTGCCTGCCTGTCCGTTTGAGCGTTAATATGAGGGAGCCGCTCCATCAAGGCATCCATATATATGGGGTTGCGAAAATCCCGCTCGATATCGGGGCCATACAGACGGGTATAACCCAGCTCGTCCAGCAGTATCATCACGGCATTTTCATAATTGGATTCAAGGAATGACATGGCGGAGTGCTCCTTTCGGTTTGAGCTATTCGGTAAACGGCACTTCGATTTCACCGCTCATGAGTTTGGGAAGTAGGGCATCGCGGATAGCGGCGAGGGCGCAAGACTGAAAAGAGTTAGTGCGGATAGTGGCCATAGTTTTAACAAACAAATTCGCATTTTTTTTAATAAATTCTATTGGCGGAATCAGCATTTCATAGTTGCCGATTATATCTGCGGATACTCGCTGTCTTCCGCTGGAACCAGACATATTTTTAACTGCATAATTGACAAAATCCTTATCTCGCGCCAAAAAGTAGAATAGCTCGTTTGGGTAACCTTTTTTAGCAGCCAATACGATATATTCTGTTGACCCAAAGGCAACTTCATTTTCTTCCAAGAAATTCACATACGCTGTCTTTCCATTTTCCAGACATGGTGTAATACGCGCAATAAGCGTATCTCCATTGCGAAATTTCATGCCACCAATAAACTTGCGTTTTGTCCAACCCATTGGAAAAGAACCTATTGTTGGCAGGTTTGACATTTCTACGTATGTTGCCACTGAATTTCTACTAAGTGTACGCAAAGGATTTATGTAGGCTATATCGGAAAGAAAGCCTTGCTGCCAGTCTTTCGACTCAAAATCCACAAACCAGCTTTTGAAGATTGCCTGCGCCTGCGCCTCCAGATTGGCATTGATTTTGTTGTTGAGGTCGATTTTGTCGTCAAGGCAGGAGAGGGTGGCAGCAATGGTTTGTTGTTCGGGAAGTGAGGGGCAGGAAAAACTGTAACTTGTTATGGCCGATGGTGAAGTATGCTTAACTGTGGAACCGGATGCTCTGCCGGTGATATATTTTTGATATTTCCTTGTTCGCATCAGCCAATAAAGAAATTCCCTGTCAATATCATCACTTAAGAACTCAACTAAGCCAATACGTTGATTGTGTAAATATTGAAAAGGGGGATTATTTGGTACTAAAGCAGAGTAACCCAGTGTATCGCTGAACTTGCTCAGATCTGTCATTGTTACTATGAGGTCATTAGTGTTGAGTATATATTCATTCGGAATTTCCCCGTCATAGTATTTTCTTTTGCCATCAAAAAAACCACCGCCAACACTGAAATTGCCTGGAGTAACAACAAGATTATTGTTTGGTACATCACAAAAGTTTTCGCCCTTGAAGGCATATCCGTGCTTGACACTTATATAATCGCTTAATTGCACTTCTTTCCACCCAGGTCTCATACCCAATCGCCCCCAGTAACGCTATTTTCCATATACAGCTTGCGCCGCCTATTTATTTATAGTCGAATCAATAATTCCCATAGCAATTAACTCAAGTGCCGAAGCGGCACGCTTATGCCCTGATAGTTCGCCTAAAACAATACTTGCGCCAGACGCAATGAGTTTGGCTACTTCATTCCTTGGCTTCCCCACCTGTTCCGGAGTAAAAGCCAATCGAGCCGCCTGCGTGGCACATAACGCCACATCAGCGAGAGTTGTATCCACGCCCATTACTCCAGCGGCTGCCACTGTGTAGTCTGCTACATCCAATATTTCATCGTCTGAAATATTTACGATTTTCTTTTTGTAAGGTATATATTCCATTATAAATTCTCACCTCCCTAAATTGACTATATCACAACTCAAAGATTTAAAAGTGCCATAAAAGTATCCCAAAAGTGCATTCAAACTTCTAAACTTCAAAGCCAATCGCCCCCAAATGTTTCCTAATCTCCGCCTCCAGCGAGTGGCTCTGTGCAAACAAATCCGACAGCTCCCCCGACAGCCGCGCCATCTTTTCCTCAAAAGGCTCGCCATCGTCCTCCTGTTCGGCAAGACCCACATAGCGCCCCGGCGTGAGGATATAATCCTGTTTGGCGATATCCTCCGTTACGACGGCGGCGCAAAAGCCTGCAACATCCTCCAACATGCCATTTTCAAACGCTTCAAAGGCTCCTGCGATTTGGGCGATATCTTCGTCGGTCATTTCCCGCAGGCGGCGGCTTACCATGGTGCCCATGTTGCGGGCATCGATAAACAACGTTTTACCCGGCTGCTTTTTGGCACGGTTTAAGAACCACAGAGACACCGGAATCTGCGTAGTATAGAAAAGCTGAGGTGGCATGGCGATGATACCTTCCACAAGATCATCTTCAATAATCGCCTTGCGGATATTTCCTTCGCCGCCCGACTGGCTGGAAAGGGAGCCATTGGCGAGCACCATACCGATGCGTCCTTTGGCACTCATGTGGTGAATCATGTGCTGCATCCAAGCAAAGTTGGCGTTGCCAGCAGGCGGCAAGCCATA
>Ga0153949_1000456_pt1 | contig 14231 bp, 9 predicted proteins | sample TSNJ033MetaG_FD_104705 | JGI IMG/M metagenome (GOLD analysis project Ga0153949, IMG submission 104705) | Attine ant fungus gardens microbial communities from New Jersey, USA - TSNJ033 MetaG | ecosystem: Host-associated > Fungi > Mycelium > Unclassified | place: USA: New Jersey, Wharton State... | reverse complement strand
GGCGGAGGAAAAGGTGGAGGAGGTCTCGTTGGTCATTAACACGGGAATGTGATAATTTTTGGCCCTGTGAATGATGTAAGGCGGTACCTCCATCCCCCGGGTGATGATAACCACCTTGGGCTGATTAGCAAAAAAAGTATCAATGCTAACCTTTCTCTCCTCACTGTGGCAATTCTCCAGAAAGGCCATTTCCGCTTTTCCTACAATCTGTATCCGCTCATTGTCAAAATAATCGTAAAAGCCTGCAAATTGCAACCCTGGGCGGTTGATATCGTTGCTGTGAATTAAAATATTGTCCGGCTCATCCGGCAGATGTACAGGTTGGAGATCAAACTCCCTTATTAATTTACTGAGCGAAACGGAAAATAATGTGGCCAATGACTACACTCCTTCGATGAGTTCCTGCCCCCATATCCATAAATGATGGCATTTATTTATTATTATACTCTAAAAAGCCATTGGATTCAATCAGACACCTGTAAAATACATATATGGGTTGAGGATGTCCCAAAATATGTTATAATGGATATAATTCCTTGGATTATAACAGGAGGCTAATATAGATGAAGGTTGCAATTTTTTGTGAAACGTACCTGCCCTACCTAAACGGAGTAGTAACCCATGTAAAGCTTTTGAAAGATGGCCTGGAGCAAAAAGGCCATCAGGTCTTAATTGTCACCGCTGATCCCAATGCCCGCCACCACTACCTTCAAAACAATGTGCTCCATTGTCCCGCCATTTCTATGAAGCGTTTTTATGGTTATGGCATTGCCAATCCCATCAGCCGCCGCCGAATGAAGATGATAGAGGATTTTAACCCGGATATCTGTCACATTCACCAGGAATTTGGCGTGGGCTACTTTGGCGTTATGGCCGCTAAGCATTTGAAGGTCCCCCTAGTGTATACCCTGCACACCATGTATGAGGAATACCTCTATTATGTAGCGCCCAGACCACTGGTTCCTGTGGTCAAAAGGGTGCTGCATTCCTATTCCCGGCTATTAGGGAACAGGGCCTTTGAGCTAACCGGTCCATCCAAAAAGATAGAGAATTATTTTAAAAGCGTCGGGGTGGACAAGCCCGTCAATGTAATTCCTAATCCAGTGGAGCTGGATGCTTTTGACATTAATAATGTCAAAGAAGGGGATATCCAACAGGTTTTGGAAAAATACGGGATATCCCCAGACAAAACCATCGCCATCTTTGTCGGTCGCTTGGGCCGGGAAAAAAGCGTGGACATTTTGCTGGAGTACTGGAAGCAAGCTATCCTGCCGGAGGATAATCTGCATCTGATCGTGGTGGGTGACGGTCCGGTAAGGGAGGAGCTTATCCAGCAGGCCCAAGACTTGGGTATCCAGCAGATGGTTACCTTTACGGGAAAGGTGCTGCATGATGAGTTGCTGCCCTATTACGCCGCCTGCAAGCTTTATATTACGGCATCCCTGTCCGATACCTATTCCATCTCCATGCTGGAGGGCATGGCCACCGGATTGCCGGTTTTACAGCGGTATGACGAAATCAATGTGGATCAAGTGGTGAACGGCGTCAACGGCTATGTGTTTAGAGATGCTGGGGAAATGGGAGAATCTTTAAAAAGGATCCGGGATATGCCTGAGCCGGAAATGAGCAACCTTCAATTCCGTGTTAAGGAAATGGTAAAGTCCTCTGGGATTGAGTCTTTGGCAAATTACATTACAGATGTATATAACTTGGCGTTGACCCATCCTGTGCCAGAAAAAAAGGATAAATGGTTCTCACTGACTGTACAAAAAAAGAAGAAAGACTAAATATCTACCAGCTTAATGTATGGACTGCTTGTAAGAAGCCGTGCCTTACTTCCGCGTTTTTCTGTAAGTATAATAAAAAAGCTCCATCATCAGGTTCTTTATCCCTAGATGATGGAGCTTTTTGTAAGGGCCTAGCCCGCAATAAATAGGATAAAGGCTTGTTTTTACCGCTTCTTTTTTCGCCACAGACGTCTTTCGAGAATCAGAGCCAGTATGGCCGATGCTAGGAAAACAAATATGCTGATAGACCATCCATGGTGTAAATATTGGGGAGGCGTATTGCTTTCAAAGCCGCCCAACAGCTCTCCCAGCACAATACCCACTATGTATCCCCCAAAAGTAATAAAGGGATAGCGGTAATATTCATTGACAATGGGTGCAAGGGATATGAACAAAGCAATCCATAAAAAATGCCTGGCTGACCAATCCGGCGTATATAGGTGGAATGGCCGGCCGATATAAAAGAACTGGAAGATGACAACATATATAATGGCGTAACAAGCTATTACAGCGGCAGCTATGGCTGCTTTTTTCTTCATGAGCTCACTTCCTTCCTGAAGTTAAATCCACCATTCCCAATAATATTATTATACTTGGCAACGCTAAAAAGGACAAGGGGGTAACTACAACAATGGCGTACCCCAGTAAGTGGATATTTGCTCAATGAGGTTATCAAGTTTTGCCCGCAGACCAATCATCCACTCCGGTTCATTTTTCCATCTTTGGTGAGCGCTTCGCAGCACACGGACATATGCAAACAAGGACGCGCTTCGCCGAAGGATGTGCCAATAGGGATGCAGTGTCTCATCAATGTCCTTAATAGAACGGTAGCCCGCGAGAAAATGGTCTATAGCATTAGGGGCGGTTTCCGGATCTAATTCATCTTGGATACTGTCCACTGCTTGCTCAATATCCACGAGAAACCAACTGTAAAAGCTGTCGTCAAAGTCAATAGGGGTATATTGACGGGTTTGAGGATCATAAAAAACATTGTCCAGCTCAAAGTCATAGTGGACTAATCCATAGTTGGATGTTGTGACAGGCAGTGTCTCAAAAAATCTCCGCAGCAGGATAGCCTCCTTGAGAGCGGCTGGGTTTGCCGGGTATTGAGATAAGGTGTGATCAATCCAATCCATCCGGCCACGCCAATCAGGGCGGCGATATTCATCGGCCGGCGCGTATTCCTGGCTTAACAGATGCAGCCGGGCCAAAGCTTGGCCGTAGCCATAAAACAATTCGCCTGAATAGGGAAGTGCAGTTATCTGCTTCCCCGGAGCAGCTTCAAAGGCAGCCGTATAATAAGTTCCCCAGGGGGTGGGGGCTTCAACCAGCAGCAAACCTGATTTAGATGGAACAGGCTGTACAGCGGCATATCCATTTTTATTTAGATACTGCAAAAAATCCAGTTCAGCCTGGATATGCATTTTGCATTTCTCACTGTTTGGAGCAAAGCGGAGGTAGTGGACCCCATTTTCCCCCGCGAACGGATAGACCGCGTTAGCTGAGATGCGGAAATGGTTCATAACGTTAAGCTTATCCCGGTCGTGGTCCCAATAGGCCAACAACATATGAGCCAAATCCCGGTTATCAAAAAGATGCTTAAATTTCATCATGGTAAATACCTCTTTTTAAAATTATCTATGTGTTTTGGACGCAAAAAAGCCGCAGAGCCTGTGCCCGCGGCTTCAAATAGGGTTATCCGTCTCGATTGGACGCCCTACAGATTACCAGTACATTCTCCAATACATGCGCAAACGCGAAGCGTTTGCCAATTATTTAATTGTAGCACCTCAAAACACGTATGATACGACTGATCATGCCGCTCACTCCCTTCAAAAAGAAGTCCTCTATAATATAGCATTTTTAACTGCCATTTGCAACCAAAAGAAAAGGAGCGGTTAAACTCCTTTTGCATCTTGGGTTATTTATTTTTGAGCCGAACTACTCACCAGGGCTTATGCCTTTTCAGCCATCCCTCCTTTTCCCAGTAAGCCTTGTCGGCAGGGCTATCTAATATATGATTTTGCATAAAGCGCATCAAGTAAAATAAGATTCTTGGCATAGGAGATGGGGAAGACTTGCGGCAACTGCGTTGAATTTTCTTTGCCAAACGGACCATATCCTTTTCAATCCTGGCTTTTTTCTTTGGTGAAACAGTATCCCAACCTGCTGTAAACACTGCTTTTCCATAGCTGTGGATATGCCCAACACCCCAAAATCGCAGGCTTACCGCCATATCCTTGCCGGTACTTTTCACACCTGCGCCCGCCGCGTTGGTAACAACCACACCTGTTTTAGAAAACATGGTTTTGTTGGGGCGGTGGGGCATAAACTGATATGCCATATGGTCCAGAAACGCCTTCATCTGCCCAGTAGCCCTCAGTACGTAAACGGGGCTATCCAGAATAATGACATCAGCCTCGGTTAGAGCCTGGGCAATGGGGTGTATCCACTGGTAATGCGGGCAGTTTTGCTCTGATACGGCAAAACACTGGTTACATCCCTGACAGAAGTGGGGCATGTCTCTGGGTAGAAAAAACTCCTGTACCTGAGCGGGTCCAAGCTTTTTAAGTAGAATATGGACCATATTGTAGGTGCTGCCCTTGTGCTGGGCTCCATGTACAACCGCTACCTTCATATTCTCTCCTCCTCAAAATGATCATAGCACAAATTTCCTGACGGATGGGGATTTTAGGGGACTTCTAATTGATTTCTAATCCAATTCAAAGAAAAATTGGCATGCTCCAATTCAACCAAATCCGCTCTTTCCTTTTGTATGCTTCTGCCAAAAAGAGGAATATTTCATGAAATTAGATTGCAGCCGTGATATAATAGCCTTATTGAATTGCGGAGGTGTCGTATATATTGGATTTTGAAAAACTGCAAGGAACAATGGATTCCATCTGTGAAAATATTGAGCGTGTCATCATAGGCAAACGCGAGGAGGTGAGGCTGGTATTGGGCGCCTTGCTGGCCGGCGGCCATGTGCTGTTGGAGGATGTCCCCGGTACGGGCAAAACCATGCTGGCCAAGGCATTGTCCCGCTCCTTTGACTGTGAATTTGGCAGGGTGCAATTTACCCCTGACCTGTTGCCCTCTGAATTGACCGGCATCAATTTTTACAGCCCCAAAACAGGCGAATTTTCCTTTAGAAAGGGGAGCCTATTTACCAATATATTGCTGGGGGATGAGATCAACCGGGCCACCCCCAGAACCCAATCCGGCCTGCTGGAAAGCATGGAGGAGCTGCAGGTCAGCGTGGATGGGGTGAGCTATCCTTTGCCTGCACCCTACTTTGTCATCGCCACCCAAAACCCCATTGAAACCCAGGGCACCTTTCCCTTGCCGGAGGCCCAATTGGACCGGTTTTTGATCCAATTGAAGCTGGGCTACCCCTCTAAGGAGGAAACTGTGGATATTCTGCAAAAATATGTAAAGGAAGAGCCTATGGCATCCATAGGCCCGGTCTGTGATCGTGCCACTCTGATGGAGATGCGGCAGGCTGTGAAATCTGTGCATATCCACGACGAGGTATATGGATACATAGTGTCCTTAGCGGAAGCAACCCGCAGCCACGGGGATGTGGCTTTAGGCATCAGCACCCGCGGCTGTATTGCCCTGGCAAGGCTGGTCCAATCCCGCGCCGCTATGGAAGGCCGTGACTACGCGACCCCGGATGATGTAAAAACGCTCCTGCCCTATGTCTTTGCCCACCGTTTAATTCTTCATGGCAGCCGGCGAAGCGCGGCTATCGGTAAGGTGCTGGAGGATGTGCTGTCCACTGTGCCGGCACCGGTTGAGGATTGGGGGAGCAGGTGATCAAATGGCCTTAATCGGCATGGTAATCACGGTTGTTTTTCTCATCTGGATTCAGGGGCTGATATACCGGAAACGCTGGAAGAGGAATCTGGAGATGAAGCTATCCTTCTCCGCTGTGGAGGCCTTTGAAGGGGACCGGCTTTACCTGACGGAGGAATTGACTAATGCCAAGCTGTTGCCTTTGCCGTGGGTGGCGGCCAAATTTCAGATATCGCGCAATTTATATTTTATCGGGCAAAGGAATTTTAAGATATCGGACGACTATTATCAAAACGACATATTTAGCATCAATATGTACCAGAAAATCACCCGGCGGCTGGATTTTATTTGTGGGCGGCGGGGCTATTACCAGATCAAAAGCATGAATTTGGCCAGCAGCAACATCTTTATTACGGAAAAGCTGGTGAAACAGATCCCTTGCAACGCCGCTTTGACAGTATTTCCAAAACGGATTCCTTTTGAGGAGCTGGATATCCTTTTCCGCCAGGTTTACGGGGAGATCGTAGTCCAACGCTTCACCAATCCGGATCCCTTTGCCTTTAAGGGCATACGGGAATATCAGCCCCAGGATGACTTTCGTTCCATCAACTTTAAAGCCACAGCCAAAACCAATCAGTTGATGGTTAATATCAACAGTTCCACCGCGTCCCAGGAGTTGGTGATCCTGCTGAACCTTCAGCCCTACAGCGCGTGGTCCAGGGAGGATGTCTTTGAGGAGGGGATACGGCTAGCAGCTTCGGCGGCGGAGTATTTTATCCGAAAGGGCCTGGCTGTGGGGGTTTATTCCAATGGGCTGGACGCGGTTACCCACAATCAAATCCGGTTAAAGCCTGGCAGCGGTGACGGCCATTTTTATAGTATTCTGCAGAACTTAGGCCGCATTGACTTATCCCAGCAAACAGAGCCCTTCAGCGGGCAGATAGAGAAATTAATCCACCCAGAAACCGCCTATCTGTTGATTTCATCCTATGATGGGGAGAGATTGCAGAAGGCGTTTGAGCGCTTACGTTCCATGGGCACGGTGGCGCGCTGGATCCTGCCGGCATTGCCGGAGGATGAGGTTCAGGTGGAGGAAAGCCAATACATACAGCGGTGGGAGGTGAAACCATATGACACCTGGGCGGATTTTTACCAAAAAAATACTGGCTGATTTTTATTGCTTCTCCATCCTCTATACCTTTCTTTCATTGGGGCTCTATGCCTTGGGAGGACTGTCATGGGCAATCTATGGGTTAAGCCTGTTGCTCCCATTCTACGGAATGATGGCAGTGAGGGAAAAAGTCAGCAATATTGGATTATTTTTGTTGGCGCATATTCTCTTGTCCGCTTGGCCGTTATTGATTCCCTGGTCCATCTGGGTCAAGTTAATGGTCACCGCTTTTATGCTGATCGCGTGTGGGTATTCCATACGTATGCGGCTAAGGGGTGACTGGACTATTGAAACCAGCGCCTTGGTTTTTGCCGCAATACTCAATATCGTTGTGGCCTTTCTGGCTGCATATTTGGCTTTTGACAGCTTAATTTATTTTTTGATGGCGTGGCTGCTGGCAGTCTTGATTTGTGGCATGGCCTTCGCCCAAATCCACAGCGTTGACGCCTCCCTGGAACTGCTGACCGCCGGTTCCCAGCAACCGGTAAAAAGTGTACTTCGGTTTAACAATGTCATCATTCTTATCTTTATTGGACTGGTGTTGGTAGCAGCGGTATTTTCGTTGGTTGTACCCATCGGAAATGTGCTGAGCGCTGTCGGGGCAGGATTGATGGCTGCTTTGAGATTTCTTTTTAGCCTGCTTCCATCCTCAAGTGAGGGCGAAGCGGCGGCGGTGGAGGAGGCGGCCGGAGGCCCGGATACAGGCAATATGGACTTTATGGATGACGCGGCAAAGGAGCCTGCCCTGTGGCTCCAAATTCTGGAGAAGGTCATGGTTTATCTTGTGGTTGTAGCGATGATAGCTGGACTTATTGCCTTGATTATTTATATTTTCTATAATTTCTACAGGCGTTTTTACAGCACCCGCGTTCAGGATGGAGATGTGAAGGAGTTTATCGGCCCGGAGCTTACAGTGGAGAATCTGAAAACCTCCTGGAATAATCTGAGGAACCGGTTTCCCATATTTGGTAAAGACGAGGAGCAGCGTATCCGCAGGAGGTATTACAAAAAGGTGCGGCAGCACATAAAGAAAGGCGTGAGGATACAAAAGCAAGACACCACGCAGGAGATTGCTGGAAAAATAAAACCCGCTGAGGATATCGGCTATATAACCGGACAGTATGAATGGGTCCGGTATGGCAAACGGGACAAACGTTAAAATACAGATGAAAAAGGTCACAGTCACTGCGGGAACGACTGTGACCAAACATTATATTCGTTTTTCTTCATCGCTGTAGGTGGAGGTGCAGATTTCCTTAATTTTCTCCCGGAGAGTGAGAAAATCCGCAAAGGCATCCGCTTTATTGGCCGGATTTCGCAGAATGGCGGCGGGATGGAGCATGCCCATATAGAAGACGCCCTCCTTTTCATACCAGCGGCCATGATCCTTGGTAACCTTAAAATCACCCCCAATGATTTTTTGAGCCGCAATTCTCCCCAGGCATACGATAATTTTTGGCCTGATTAATTCAATCTGGTTTTCCAGCCACTCAATGCAAGCCAACTGTTCATCCGGCTTTGGGTCCCGGTTTTCGGGCGGACGGCATTTGACCATATTGCCGATATAAATATTTTTATTCCGGTCCAGAAAAACGGCGGCAAGCATCTTGTCCAGAAGCGCCCCCGAGCGGCCTACAAAAGGCTTTCCTTGAAGATCCTCCTGTTCTCCAGGACCCTCTCCAATGAATATCACCTCGGCCTGTTCATTGCCGTATCCAAATACCACATTGGTGCGGCCGGCAGCTAAATCACATTTTTTGCAAGCCAGACATGCCTGTTTCAACTGTTCAAAATCTTCGATCATTTTCTATCCCCGTTACTTATTATATTTATTTAGACATATTATAGCACTTTTTGCTATAATACTAAAGGCATAAATTAAAAAAACACCCATCTTGTTTCTTGCAATCATGGAGTTTTCAGGGTACAATAGTAAGTGAAAAATTCATTGTTAAAGATAAGACGAAAAAAGGAGAACTGTTAGATGAAGTTTCTTGTAGAGACCTCGGCCCGCCATATGCACATCACTGAGGAAGACTTTATCACATTGTTTGGCGCCGACGCCGAGCTCGATAAGAAAAAGGACCTGTCTCAACCCGGTGAATTTGCTGCCACTGCGAGGGTCATTGTGGAGGGCCCTAAGAGTAAAATGAATGTCACTATTCTCGGTCCCTTCCGCCCATTTACACAGGTGGAGTTGTCTCTCACTGATGCCAGGAGCTTGGGCATCACCGTTCCCATCCGGGAATCCGGAGACATTGCGGACAGTACCGGCGCAAAGCTCGTCGGCCCCAAGGGCGAATTGATCATCAAAGAGGGCGTTATCGCTGCCAAGAGGCACCTTCATGCTGATCCTGAAAGTGCCGGAAAGCTAGGGGTAAAAAATAAGCAGGTGGTTTGTGTCAAGCTGACCTCATCAGACCGCACCACTATTTATGACGATGTTGTTGTCCGGGTCAACGAAAATTATGCTTTGGGTATGCATATTGACACGGACGAGGCTAATGCCGCCGGCATTTCCGGAAATGCGGAGGGTGAAATCGTTCATATCTAAATAAATTGCAGCACCAGTGAGCATAAGGCTTACTGGTGTTTTTTCTTGCGCAAGCAACCACCAGCTGTGCCGGTGAGAGAGGAATTGCTTTAGCTATGCGTGTGATCAAGAGGTAAACTCCTTGCTAGAGTTGTCCTTTTTCTGTTTGCAGCGGCACCTCACAGAATTGGATCTTTGGCGCGTTGTCCATGATTTCAGCGGCAAGGGTATCTCCCAAATAATTGCGGATAAGCGATTTGTCATACATGCCGCCCAATAACCAATATTCGCTGTTGGCAGGCGGCCCGAGAAGCTCGTGTGCTTTTACCTGGCCGCCGCTGTTTTCCAAACGGATGTAGTGGTCGTGTTTTTCGCGGCTTTCATTCTCCCAATCGGCAAGCGGTTGGATTGGAAATGACTAGGGCATTTCTTCTGACTGGCAACCGTTGCTGTGGTGTACTTCTAGTTACTTTTTTTGTCCAGCGTGTTTGGGGCACAATTAAAAGCCGCCGTACTTCCCTTATCGAGAGGTACGGCGGCTTTTTTGTTTTTATGCGCGTTACCGGATGAACATGCAACCGAACAGGCCATTTGCAAAGATGATATAATGGGTGTTCGGATTTGAAATAATCTGGCGGAGAAGGTGGGATTCGAACCCACGGGCGCTATCAACGCTTACACGAGTTCCAGTCGTGCCCCTTAGACCAACTCGGACACTTCTCCATCGCTGTAACAGCTTTAATAGTATACTATAAAGCATGTCTTCTGTCAATCCTTTTTACAATGCATCCTCGTTTCGTCGGATTGCGCCAAATAGTAAGGAACAAATGGGTTAGAGCATGACTTTCCATTGCGTTTGAACAGGCCGAAAACAATGGTTTTACCATCCGCGCCACGACTCGTTTGCCGGAATATTGGAAACTGAAGTTGCTTTCATCCACCTCAATTTCCCCGCTCACGGAGGGCCTGTTCGCAGTATTCGGCAGCCCGTATGCGGATTGCCGTCAGATAACGGTGGGGTTGAGGTAGGCTAATTCCGCTAGTTGATGCGCGTTTAAATCCATACAAAATAGCTTGATTATTTGCCTGATTTTTGCTTCTAAAATTTTTGAACGGTTTGCGTACTTTTTATGGTTTCATGACTAGAATTTTTCACCTCTAATACGTAGCTATTCTAGTCTTGCTCCAAATTAATTATTATGATTTCCCATTTTTAGCACAAAAAACGACAAATTCATCCGATTTTTGTATATTACACATAATTTTGACATTTCTATTGCATATAGTTTGAAATTCGACTGTTGATATGATATAATATCCTCGATTTATCACTAATACCTGCTAAAAAGTTGCAATAATCACATTCATATTTTCTTCCCTAAGTACTTATGACATTGATATGGCATGGTAATAGTTTTTTAAGGGGTGTAACTAGTTATGCGAATTTTCACATCCGGCAATCGTAATCTTAAAAAAATCTGTGCCCTAGTATTAATAATTCCTATATTGATATCCATCCTTAATGTTAGTGGATTTATTTATGCCGTAGCAGATCAGGATTCGGAGAATAGCAGCGAAGCGGTAGATGGATACAGCGGCGCTGGAGAGGCGGGGGTTGGTGAAAACCCGGATGAGTTTGTTCTTGATGGGTATACGCTTTATGCTAAAGACTTCAATATGCAGCCGGTGGATTATAAAGGGGAGACCCCCAGTGACGATGAAATTGACCACTGGGCTCGGGCCGGTATTTACATAGTAGATGAAGATGATCATTATCTCCCGGATGAAACCATTATTGTTACAGAGTACGATGGATTTAGTCCGGATATAGCGGGTACATATAAATTAAAATATAAAGCTGTACTGGGTGAGGATGTCATCGCGGTGTTCAGCCGTACCATCTATAATGGTACCGGATTCCGGTCCTTTATGCTCACAGGCCAGCCGCCCGTTATTGGAGGCGACCGCACTAAAAATGATTTGCTTAAAATTCAGATGGAATATGGCAATCAAAGTGGGAAGACAGCCGTGTACCGTTGGCAGTATATTAGCGGTGCTTGGAAATGGCAGCAACAGTATTTTGGTGAGGCTAACAATGGAATCAACGTTGTGTTCGATAATGTTGCCCACAACACTATTGATTTTGGCAGTGGTCTGAGCTATTTGGGATATGAGTGGGATGAGGATGAGTATTCCCAAACTTGCACTACAATTTATCAAGACACTGCGCAACAGATATATCTTCGGTTTACAATTAAATATGTTCATGGGATGCCGTTTATAGAGCGCAGCTATGAGGTGATCAACCGGACCAGTAATACGCTGAGCAATGTATTTTTGAAGACTGGTGGAGACACGTATTTTGCAAACTCGGATTCGGGTTACAATTATTACAGTGGCGCGGCCAACATGACCTATGTCACTAAGGATACGACCAGCGGAATGATGGCTTTTATCGGGGATGAGCGGACACCCTTCAATCAGTCCTATGGCGGGGCGCACTCTGGGGCGAGGGCTAAGGCTGGTAGTAACCAGGAGTGGAAGTCTTATACGGGCGTGGATCATTATGCTGACAGCACATTTAAGGACGCGGACTACCACGTCCAGTGGAATTTTGGGGATCTAGGGCCTGGAGAGAGCGTACAAGTGTATGCGCAGGAACTGTTCACTGATCCTGGGGACATAGCAGTATACGCGCCAGTACCTAAGTCAGCGCCGCAAGGGGCGGTGGTGACTTATAAGTTTTCGGTCATGAATATGCTGAATACAACGACTTCTGTGGATTTGACTGCGGTATCTGAGCACGGTTGGACCACTGCCCTGGATCAGAGCACATTGACGCTGGGGCCGATGGAGACAAAGACCGTCAATGTCAGTGTGCGCGTCCCGGGGGAGATTGACCCCAGCATTGTGCGGGATAATCTTACCGTGACGGCATCCAACGCGTCCGCTTCCGCATCGAGTACGACATATACCAATATTGACAACAGTATGAAGGCGATCACCAACGTCAATGTGAGTTATAAAAGTGATGACCGGCTGGATATTGTGGTCAAATTTAACGACCAGGTGCCGGCCAATACGCTGACCACCGTCCGCCTGATGGATATGAACGGCAATTTTATGGATGCCGTATTCCCGCCGGTGACCCAGACCATCAGTTCCGGCGACACCATTGGCAATATGGTGACCACCAGCGTGCCCGCCGGGCAATACTATATCCACGTGACGGCGCAGGATGTGCCTTACCCCAACTCTTCCGCCATCTATCATAAAAACGGAATTACTGAAATTCCAATAGTGGACTTGACCATCAGTCCGGCCAACCTCACGATAAATATTGGGCAGACCTTAACAAGCCCATTTACGGTGAACTACGTACCTTCCGATGTGACGGATCAGTTTAAGGGCGTCACCTGGAAGTCCAGTGATGCCGCCATCGCCACCATTGACGCGGCTACTGGCGCGTTAACGGGTGTGTCCGAAGGCCAAGTCGTTATTGAAGCTGTTTCAATATACGACCAAACGATCGTGGCGGAGGCGCATGTAACCGTGGTACCGGTTGTTACTGGCGTCACCTTGTCCCCCAATACCCAGCAGCTTATTAAGGTGGGGGATCAGCTTCAATTGACAGCGTCCGTCGCGCCAAATAATGCCGTAAATAAAGATGTAACTTGGTCCAGCGATTCAACTGGCGTTGCGACCATACCCAATACGAATACATTTGTCAATCAAGTGACAGGTGTTTCGGATGGCCAAGCAGTCATCACGGTCAGAACAGTGGATCAAGATAAAACTGCTACCGTTACCGTACAGGTAGATGGGACCGCGCCCGTCATTGATTCCATTGGCTTAACCATAAGTGGAAATACCACCAATATTGTTGATAGCAGTGTTGCGGTCAATGGGGCCATGGTTTTACAGGTTGCAGCGCATGATCCCGTGGTAAATGCCGTAAGCGCAGGGATGAGCAGCGTTTTTTACGCCCTGGTGTCCAAGGACAGCACACCGCCTACCTTTAGTGCTTCTCCCGGTTCCGAATGGACAGCGTTAACCCTCAATGCCGGGATTCATGAAGCGAATATTGCAGGCCTTTCCACAGGCAATTATGACCTCTACATCGGCGTCATTGATCAGGCAGGTAACTTTACAGCGCAAAAGTACGGCAATTCCATTGGCATGGACCTTATCGCGCCGACTATCAGCGCACCCCGGGTAGACCTCTTTGTAGGAAGCAGCTTTGTTCCCTTGGACGGCATTGTTGTCACAGATCAAACCAGTGACGGCTTCATAATAATACTGCCCAATTCATCTGTAACCGTTACATCCAATCCTGTAAATATAAACGTGCCCGGTCTATACCAGGTACAGTACACCGCTGTTGATGTGGCTGGCAATCAGGGGACTGCCACACGGTTGGTTTATGTCCATGGCAAGCCCCAGATCACCGCGAATGATGTCGTCGTCAATCAGCAGGAGGGCAGTATAGATCTAAAAAATGATCCCAGAATTGGCCTAGCCGCTTCCGTACAGAAGGTGGTTGAAAATGGAAGCAGCATCTATACGAGCATTGCTTTGGATGATATTTCGGTCACTGGAACAGTAGATTTTAATACACTGGGTATTTATACGATCACTTATACCATTGTGTATACAGCCGTTCCCGGATTAACAACGACGGTGTCGGAACAGATTACCGTGGAAGTTGTCGCAAACGGAACCGTTCCAGGGGGCCCGGGAGTAAATCCGCCGGGACCGCCGACAAGCCCGATCGAAGGAATTGATGCGGAAACGGGCGTCCTTAATTACTATATTGGTCATGGCGTTCCCGGCTATATAGGTACTATTGATGCTGCCGCAATTCAAAATGCCGTTGAGAGCGCGACGACAGGTACCGGTCCCTTCACCTTTACGTATACGCTTAACGGCGGGGCGTTTACAG
>Ga0153949_1000453_pt1 | contig 14327 bp, 13 predicted proteins | sample TSNJ033MetaG_FD_104705 | JGI IMG/M metagenome (GOLD analysis project Ga0153949, IMG submission 104705) | Attine ant fungus gardens microbial communities from New Jersey, USA - TSNJ033 MetaG | ecosystem: Host-associated > Fungi > Mycelium > Unclassified | place: USA: New Jersey, Wharton State... | reverse complement strand
TAAAGGACGGGAGTTATTAAAATGGAAAAAAGATTATGCTCTCTTCTGGAAAACTGCACAAGCGGAGGCTGCGGCGCGAAAATAGGTCCGGGCGAGCTGTCGGCATTACTCAAAGGATTACCCACTTTTTCTGATAAAAACCTGCTTGTCGGCTATGACTCCTCTGACGACGCGGCTGTATATAAAATTGACGAAAAGCGTTCGATTGTCACCACGGCCGACTTTTTCCCGCCAATGGTAAACGATCCGAAAGCATTCGGCAGAATTGCCGCCGCCAACGCGTTAAGCGACATTTACGCGATGGGCGCAACGCCTGTCACCGCTTTAAACCTCGTCTGCTTCCCGCAGTCTATGGACCTGGACATTCTCAGGGAAATATTAACGGGAGGCGCGGAAAAGGTTGTGGAAGCGTCAGCCGTACTGGCCGGAGGCCACTCCATCTACGACAAGGAGCCGAAATACGGGATGGCTGTCACCGGCATTGTCGAAAACGACAAAATAATCCGAAACGATACTCCCCAGATAACCCACAAGCTTATTTTAACGAAGCCCTTGGGAACCGGAATTATCATGGCGGCGCTGCGCGGGGAGGCTGCAAGTTCCGAGGCGGTAAACAAGGCTGTCGCCTCAATGGAAAGGCTCAACAAATACGCCGCCGAAAAAATGCGCGGGTTCAATATAAGCGCCTGCACGGACATAACCGGCTTCGGTTTGCTGGCGCATATGCTCGAAATGGCGTCGGATAAAGTATCTGTTGTAATCGATCCGAATGAAATCCCATACATCGAGGAAGCGCATGAATACGCCGGCGATTTTCTCGTGACCGCCGCCGGGCAGAGGAACCGCAACCATTTTTCGGATAAGGCTGATTTGAGCGGATTGCCTTTTGCGATTCAGGAATTGATGTTTGATCCGCAGACTTCGGGCGGGCTCTTGATATGTGCCGCGCCGGAACAGGCGTACGACCTGTTAGCGGCGATACAAGCCGATGACCCCGCAGCCAAGATGATCGGCGAAATTATTAAAAGAGAAAAAGACGTTATCGTATTGAATACATAAAATTGTGTCTTGACAGAAATGAGGGTTTCGTTTGAAAATAATTGACGTTATGGGAAAGCCTTGCCCAATTCCGGTGATCGAGGCAAAGAAAGCGCTGGCAAAGCAGGACGCGGACGGTGTGTTGGTAAGGGTTGACAATATTGTTGCAGTACAAAATCTTGAGAAAATGGCGAAGGGCTACGGATACGGCTTTTCTTATGTCGAAAACGCAAAGGATTCCTATGAGGCTTCAATCAGCAGGGACGGAAAAACCGCCCCCGTCCTAAACGACGCGGGCAGCGAGGCCGGGACCGTGGAGTGCGGCCCGCCATCCGGAAAATTGGTTGTCGTGATAAGCAGGAACACGATGGGCGAGGGCGCGGAGGAGCTGGGCAAAATACTCATCAAAGGCTTTATTTATTCTCTCACGGAGCTTGCTGTGCCACCGGAATACGTTATTTTCCTCAACTCCGGCGCGCACCTGACATCGGAAGGGGCAAACACGATTGAGGATTTGAAAAAGCTGGAGGAAAAAGGAATCGGAATTTTTACATGCGGAACGTGCGCCAATTACTATGGGTTGCAGGACAAGCTGGCTGTCGGTGCGATTACCGATATGTATGGGATAACGGAAAAAATGGCGTCAGCCTCCAACGTTATCAATATTTAATTTTTAATACGAAACGTATTCATTAAACGTTCAGGGGCTTGCGGCTATTCACAAAGCCGTAGAAACTCATTATTGATCCTTTCGGCAACGCAGCTCCATGAATGTTTGTTTATTTCGGACAGTATTTCTTGCGGGAAACCATCGCCTTTTTCAACCCTTTCCACCTGCGTAAGCAGCTTCACGGACAGGTTTTCAACAAACTGTCCGATATCCTCCTCAAAAGGCTTGTCCGTATCATAAATTCGCGGAAGCTTCACATATTCTATTACCCCGCTGCTGTTTACATTATCCCCTAACAGCGACATAAGCGCCTCAATCTCCGTGGAGACCACACGCAGCCCGCTTGCGAGGCATTCAATAGCCATCAGTCCTAAACCCTCAAAATAGGAGGGCATAACAAATATATCCTTGTCTCTTATGTAGCTGGCAAGCGCATTCTGGCTTTTTATCGAAACAACGGCAATGTTTTTCGCGGTTCCAATCAGAGAAGCCAGCGTGTGCGCGTTTTCTTCATTCGGAGAGCCAATGATGTCAAGATAAACATTTGATTTGACCTTATTTAGTTTCTTAAACGCCTTGACCAGCTCAAATACGCCCTTTGACTTTTCAATTTTAGCCGCATATATAACGCGGATAATATCTTTTTTCTTTTTAGCGTTCATAGGATAAAACAGCTTTTGGTTAAACCCTCCGCCAATTGTAGTCACTTTGTTCTGCTCGACACCAAAAACGTCCCGGAGCTTTTGCTTCTGTGAATCGCTTAAAGAAAACACGGCGTTTAAGTATTTCAAATTGGTTACGTATTTGCTTTTCATTCCGGGGTGTTGCTCGGCCTGCCGTATGTCGGTGTTATGACATACGCCTATTTTCACTTGCTCATCGAATATTTCCACCGCCATAGAGGTTAGCATCCAAAGATGGTGCAGGAAAACGACGTCGGGCATAAATTCCGATTTCGCCTGTTTGAGGGTTTTATCAAAAGCATTGCGCCATATCCGAAGCATATCCTCATCCATGCCCCCATAGACGGTATTGTCATACGGCATTACGTCGCTCATCCCGGCTATCGGGAAAGGAATCCGCTCCGATTTGAAATAAACAGGGTACTGTGCGTCGCGCTCCAAAAGACCAAACTCATAATCGTCCTGGCACGCAAACAGGGCGGCTTGTTCATGCCCGTGTTTTTTTAATTCCTCTATGACGTTATTGTAGTAAATGCCGCTCCCTGTTCCGCAGGGAAGCTGTGCGATTGCGTGCAGTATTTTCATTGGTTTTACACCTCTATTCCGGGTACGTGCTGAATAGTATACCGCATGAAATGTGAACGAACAAATTTAACAAATACGTCCGTTATTGGGGCAATAGGATAATTCTTTTTTAATACAATGTAAAAATCTCTTTCGGGTAGCGGATAATCAAGGGCAATAGTCGTAACCATATTTTGGCTCAAATAGTATTTCGCGGCCAATTCGGATACAATAGAAATTCCGAGTCCGCCCGCGACCGCGTGTATGATACTTTGCGTGTTACTGAAATGGGCGCTGACCTTCAATTTGTCAGGATTAACGCCGAGTTCCCATAAAAATTCTTCGTACTCAAGCCTTGTACCGGAGCCGGCTTCCCTCATAACAAAGTATTCATTGCGCAGCAAATTTGGAATGTCTTTTGAACTGATTTTTCGAAACCGCTCCTCATAAGGGGCAATTATAATCAGTTTTTCCGACATAAAATTCTCGTAAACGCACTTTGAATTTTCTATTTTCGCGCCTACAAAACCGATTTCCCCTTTATGCGCTGAAATGCTTTTTACGACGTCTGCCGTGTCCATCTGCTCTAGGTTAAACGTAATGTCGGGGTAAAGCCTGTGAAAAGCGCCCAGCATTTCAGGCAATATGTACTGCGCGGGAACGGATGAGGCTAATATATTAATAATCCCGGTGCTATCATCCGAAAAATTCTTGACCGAAGAAATTGTTTTATCGCAGAGAGCAAGTATGTCCTTCGCATGTTCATAAAGCATTTCGCCGGTTTCCGTGGGCAAAAATTCTTTGGTGGAACGGTAAATCAACTGCGCCTCCAGATCTCTTTCCAATGAACTGATATATGCGCTGACCGACGGCTGGGATAAAAACAACTCCTCCGCCGCTCTGGAAAAGCTTTTTAGTTCATATACTTTTACATAAACCTTCAATTGCCTAAAATCCAATTTATTCACCAGCCCTGCTTATAAAATTAATACGGAAGACTGACTATAGTGAATCAACTTTAAAATCGAAAAAAGAAAGAGGAAAAAGGTGATTCCCATTCGGCAATTCAACTTCAAAATACTATTATTTTGAAGTTGAATTACTATAAAAGGCGCCGGTATGATACCGGCGCCTTTTATGGCGGGAGCATGTGGGAATCGAACCCACCTAGGCAGCTCTTAACTGCCAGCACTGGTTTTGAAGACCAGGGGGCACACCAGAACCCATCCACTCCCATATTCCGATATCATTCTATCAAATTTTTTGAATGCATATGTTAATAAAATATTAAATTTATATCATTGAAATTTTAATAATTATACGAATATATTATATTTATTTCATCAATATCCTTGCATCGCCCACCTTTTTGGTGAGTTTTTTCCTATCAAAATACTCCAGCAGGGCCAGCGCGTATTTTCGGGAGGTACCCAGTGCGTTCCGAAACTCCCCCAGGGTCACATTGCTTTGATTGTCCGCTAATTTGCAGAACTGCGTCAAAGCCTTCTCATAATACTCCCTGTGCATGCAAATCTGGGGTGCGAGCATAATAAGCTTTCCAACCTCCACAAGAGCCTCAAAGGACTGCTTGAACGCCTTTTTTCCCTTTGGGAACAGTGCCTCCGCCTCGTCAGGCGACGGCGTGGAGAAGCCCGTGTCCAAATAAAGCATCAGGATGTCTTCCGTGAGCTTCTTGTGGCTGTCGTTTAACGAGGGGGTGAAATTTTTATCGGCGACCCGGTTCTCCTGGATTTTTGCAAGCCCGCTTTTCACGAAGAGCTCGATGACCCCATCCGCGATGGATTGTTCCTGCTCAGGCATGAGCCGGCTGCGCAGCTCGTCCCGGCGCATCCCTTCATGGAGAGGGTTCTTCTTATGGTAATCTGTAAGTATCTCCCGGCATTTCCGCCACAGGAAGTCCAGATAGTCGCGATGAACTACACGGCTGCCGTCAATCGAGGCCAATGTCCCCGATGCGATCAGGACGTCCAGCTCTTTATCAAATAAAGGACTCTCGGAGAAAAGCTTTCGCCGGATATCGTTCCGTAACGGCAGGGAATCGCTTCTTTCCAAAACTGTCTGTGCAATTTTTTCGGGAATAGAGCCTTTTTCCTTCACAGAAAATCCCATCAGGACCTTTTGATCCCGTCTTTTATGCTTTTTCGGAAATGGATCCAACACGATTCCCCCTCCCACCGTTTCCGTGGGGGAATAGAACCGAACCACAAAGCGATCTCCCGGCTTCGCCGCGACAGGCTCGGATAAATGAAGTTGGGCATACCCCTTTTGGCCCCCCAGCAGCTTGTCCTGTTCCAGCAACACAAGGCGGCATAACGTACTGCCGGTACAATGGTGAAAATGCAGCCGCGAATTGTGCGAGACAACCCTTTCCGTGTCGTCTAATATATCCAGCCTTACATCCAGCAGACAGCTGTTCTCCATTGAAGCCGGCGCGCCCAGGGAATATCCCTTTTCCAAATCGGCGCGTTTGAGACCGGCCAGATTGATGGCCGCCCGCTGCCCGGCAAAGGCCGATTTCACATCCTGTCCGTGTACCTGAATGTTTCTGGCTTTCGTGGAAATAAGCGACGGATAAACCAGAATAGTATCCCCTACGGTCAGGCTGCCTTCTATGAGCGTGCCGGTTACCACGGTGCCGAAGCCATCGACCTGGAATATCCTGTCCACTGGCAGGCGGAATGGGACGCTCAAATCTTTTTGGTCAGCTTGCTCCAGCAAACGAAAAAGACATTGTCTTAATGTTTCAAGCCCCTCCCCGGTATAGGCGGATACCGGTATAATTGGAGCCCCTTCCAGAAAGGAACCCTTGAGCGCTTCCTCGATATCCAGCGCAACCATTTCCAGCCATTCCTGATCGACAAGATCCACCTTGGTCAGAGCGATTACGCCCCTGCGTATGCCCAGTAAGGACAGTATGCCCATGTGTTCTCTGGTTTGAGGCATAACGCCCTCGTCCGCCGCCACTACAAGCAGGGCTACGTCAATACTTCCCGCCCCGGCCAACATGTTCCGGATGAATTTCTCATGGCCGGGAACATCGATGATACCGGCTTTTTCCCCGTTCGGCAGGGTCAGGTACGCAAATCCCAGCTCAATGGTAATGCCCCGTTTCTTTTCCTCTTTCAGGCGGTCGGTATCGATACCGGTCAGGGCCTTGATCAGATGAGTCTTTCCATGATCCACATGACCGGCGGTTCCGATGATGGTGCTATTCATGGTATACCTCTCCTTTCCCATCACAAACAGAAGTAAACGCATTGACGATTACAGGGAATTGATCTTTCTCTATAGTGCGGACGTCCAGCAAATACCGTTCCTTGTAAATACGCCCTATAATCGGCACTTCCCAGTTTCTCAGCCGATTCTCCAAGGCGTCTACCGATAAGGTCAACGGTTCCACCGTCACCGCCCAGGACGGGAACTGCTGTCCGGGAACGGAGCCCCCTCCCACCTGTCCCCGCGTTTGCTCCATCCCGATGTGAAAGGCGCCCTTCCCGCGCTCCGACAGCATGGTCAAAAGCCTGCGGGCTTTTTCCTCCAACACCTTCAAATCCATGGAGAGCATAGCCAATACCGGCACCTGGCGCAGGGCTTTCTCAGGGTCCAGATAAAGGCGGAGCGTTGCCTCCAGAGCCGCCAGCGTCAGCTTGTCTATGCGCAGTGCCCGGGTGAGGGGATGGGATTTTATTCTCCCGATATACTTCTGTTTCCCAATGATAATCCCTGCCTGCGGACCACCCAAAAGCTTGTCGCCGCTAAAGCTGACGACGTCTGTTCCCGCCGCCACGGCCTGCGGCACCGTGGGCTCGTCTCCAAGGCCAAGCTGTTTGAGATCAATGAGAGCGCCGCTGCCAAGATCGTAGATCAGCGGAATGCCATGTTCCCCTGAAAGCCGGGACAGATCGGCGAGGTCAACCTCCTCGGTGAATCCCACCACCTTAAAGTTGCTGGTATGCACCTTTAACAGCGCCCCGGTGATTTCCGGGTGGATAACGGCGGAGTAGTCACCGAGGCGGGTTTTGTTGGTGGTACCCACTTCCTTTAAAATGGCTCCGCCCTGTTCCATGATTTCCGGCACCCGGAACGAGCCGCCGATTTCCACCAGTTCCCCCCGGGACACCACAACCTCCCTGCCCTGGCAAATGGCGGTGAGAATGAGCAGCACCGCGGCGGCGTTGTTGTTTACAACCATAGCCGCCTCGCCGCCTGTCAATCTGCAAAGCAGGTCCTTCACATGGGAATAACGGCTGCCCCGGCATCCTCCCGATACGTTGTACTCCAGCGTGGTATACGACGTCGCCGCCCGCATGACATTCTCCGCCACGGAATCGGGTAATATGGCGCGTCCAAGATTCGTATGTAAAACAATGCCGGTGGCGTTGATCAGGGGGCGCAGCCGGTAAGCGGCTTCGGCCTTTGCCGCGGCGATTGCGGCGGCGGCCAAAGCATTCTCCGCCGGCAGGGTATCCCTATTCCCCGCCATAATATCTTTGCGAAGGGCAGCAATAACTTTGCGGACGGATTCCAGTATGAGGCTGTAGGCAACGCCTTGCGCGGCGGAATTCTCTTGTGCCAACCGGAGAATGTCGTCCACCTTGGGAATACTCCGAAGGAGTTGGTTTTGATTCATATGCTTGACCTCTTTCCGGAATTCATACTGAACACTGATTAAAAAGTTATGTCGCTTTTTAGTCAGTGTTCAGTATCAGTCCGCGTATGTACGGAAGATTACTCAGTAATATACTTGTATTTGGCCAGAACCCCCACTGCCGTTTCCAGCCGGGGCTCGTTCACCAATATAATGGGGCCCGTGCAGCCCATGCCGCTTTCGGCATAGATCCCGGCTTTCCATAGCACCGCCACGGCGTCCTCCAGCTCGGTGATCTCCACGCCGGATATCTCGCCGGTCACCACTTCTTTGGGCGGAGCCTGCACCGCTTCCTGTTCCTGCGCGGGAAACGCTTTTGCCTTGATACTTTCCAGAATCCGTTTCAGGCCGGCTTTTTCCGCCGCGGCAAATTCCTGGCCGGCGATATCGCGGTAATTTCCGCGCACCAGCTCCGCCGCGTATTCTATGGAGCCCTTCAGTACCGGCGCGCCGGAAGCGCGGGAGATGATCATAACCAACCTGTCATAACCCTGGCCGATGCCGGGACCGTAGCCCCAGCCAACCGATTCGTAGCTGCCGCCGGTGGTAAAGGAGCTGAGCGTTTTTACCAGGATATTGCCGGTAAGGGGGTCGGTTACCAGCACATCACAGACACCGGTAAGAAGGTCGTTGCCCCGCATGACGCACCCGCCGTCGGAACGGCCGGAGGAAGCGAAGGAAATTTCATATCCCTTAGCGCCCAGCTCCTTGAGGGCGCCTTCTGTCTGGCGGGCCCCGTCTACATTCAGTATCCCCACGGTGGGCTCCCTGAGACCGCAGGCTTTGGCGGCGACGACGCCATAGATTGCGTTTTTGATCATGCCCTCCACCCGGTTGGAGGAGGACGTGCCGGTAGTTGTGGCAATATACATGGGCCTGCCCATACCGGGGGTCACCACGCGGCCAACGGTGGAAACCCCGATTGGGAAGGGGTAATGCATGGTGACAGCGCCGTCGGCTTCGCCGCTTTCAAGCATTCTTTCCATGATATCGTGAGCGTCTTTGTCATTGGCCGCCGGAATCGTGGTGATACTTTCGTGGGTCAGCGACCCAATATACACAACGTCAATCCCCCCGGCGGCGGCCATCACCGAACCCCGGAGCATTTCTTCCTCCCCGTGCTCGCTGCCGGGGCCGGTAACGACGATCTTCGGCTTTGGGGCAAAGGAACCCGTTTCCAATCCGGAAGCGATATCCAGAAAAGTTTTCGCAATTGTGTTTTTAATCATATCGGACATATTCTTCACCCCTATTCCACAGCCAATGACTGGGCAAATTCCCGCATGGCGCCGGCGATCATGCGCCTGACTTCCTTTTCAGACACAGCGGCTTCAGCGGCTGCGGAGACGCCGCTGTTTTTCTGAATAATCAGGGACGCGCCGTCAAACAGATTGGTCATTCTGCCAAGGAAGAGGCTTCCTTTTCCGATAATCATGCAGTTGCCTATTTTTTCAGCAAGGATATCCTCCCGGGCGAAGCCGACATAGGGAACGCCCGACGGGATATGGCCCTGGGTGGGCGCCCAGCCGGTCATGCCGTGTTCGCTGGTGAAGCTTGCCAGCTGGGACCGTTCGATTTCTTTGCGCATTACAGCCAGCGCGCCGATCATCTTATAGTTTGCCAGGGGAACGTCCCCCGCCCCGGCGGGTTTGGTGATATCGGGGTTTTGCATCTCCGCCGCGTATTTATCGATATCCGGGATTTTTAAGCCCATCTTATCCAGCGGGTCCGCCACCAGAGCCGTGATGACCGCCTGGGGAGAGGAGCCGCTGCCCACGCTGTGCCTGCCGGTAAATTCGCAGAGTATTTCCGGATTAATCCCGTCGTTTTTGCTGACCAACACGGCGAACCCGCCGATCATGTCCTCCAAAATGGGAATATTCTTTTTCACATGATCCTTGCCGTTCATGCCGAGCTTGGCGGTGCAGCCGCCTGCCGCCACCACCACGTTATCATAGACGCCGCCGGCAACCAGACCCGCGGCATGGATTAGGGCGTGTACGGGCGCCGCGCAAAAGGCCCTGATATCCGAACCGGACGCCCCGGTAAAGCCCGCGATTTCTGCCGAGGCCTTTGCCATGTTGCCGCCGCCGCGTTGGTTCATGTCCCCGCAAGCCTCTTCGGAGCAGTCGATGACCAGATCCACCGCCGCCTTGTCAAGCCCTGCATTTTTAACAAGATGAAGCAGCGACAGAACACAGGAGGCCTTGGACACCAGGTTTTCGTGGATTACATGCGCGGACAGGTTCACATCCACGTCATGAGCCTTTTTGACGCAGCCGATCAGCTTGTTATCCTGGTACAGGCCCTCGGCGTGCTCCGCAGCCACAGCGTTATCGATTTCGCTTTGTTCCACACCCTCTTTTACTCTGGCCAGGATGCTTTGATCCATCAAAGGATGGCTTTCAAAGCGCGGTTTTACTTGGTTTACAAAGCTTTTTTCCAGCTTTACCAGGTCGAATGCGTCGCACGCCTGCATCAGCATATAAAACTCGTCCTGGGGCATGATCTCTCCCAGCTTGCCGAAGCGCTCCGCGCCTTCGGCCTTTTTGTCGTACCAGGGAGCTTCGTAGCCCGTGAGCTTTTCCGGCGTCAGGCTGCCGATATATACCTGATTGGGCGGATAACAAACCGCGTCGTCATAAGACCGCAAAAAATTCGGAAGCCGGACCAGATAGTCGGAGTCCGGATTGACGATTCGTTCGGTGGTTTGGGTAGTGCCGTTATGCAATACCATATCGGGCCCGTGGGCCAAAATATATGAAGCGCCTTTAATTACACTATTCATACGTGTTATCCTCTTTCCTGTTTCATCAAAAAATATGGGACTGTCGTGGAATAGGAGCATACCGATAAAAGGTTCACTCTATTCCTCAACAGCCCCAGGTATTTGACAAATCTCAATACTTACAGAACTGGCTGCGGATAGACGTCATTTCCTGAATAATGGCGTCCACATCCAAAACCATTTCCATCATACTGACTTGTTCGTCGTACACACCTGTGTCGAATTCCGCTTTCAGCTCGTCTTCACAAATGTGGAAAACCTTGAGTCCTAACTGGACTCCTGTCAATGGACCGGCGTAAGTGGGGTCTCCGGCTGTGACTGTCTCGGCGGCGAGTCCGGCGGCTTCGCCTTCTGCCGCGCCAAGAACAACAACCATGTTTTCGGGACCATATTGTTCCGCGAATTCCTTGACCCTCTTTTGGTTCTCCAGATCCATTGCGCCTGCGGCCGTTCAGACGAAACATTCTGTTGAGGAGAACACGACATCCGCTCCTGCCGTTTTTACGCACTCGTCTATGGCCGGGCCCGGAACACCGTCCCGATCACCAATGGTAATAACCTTTTTTCCGTTTAATATGCTCATGGTATACCTCCTTTCCCCACAGAGTTATTACAAGGAGACTGTGAAATTCCGGATGTATAGTGAATCAACTTTAAAAATGGAAAAAAGAAAGAGGAAAAGTTGATTCCCAATTCCAGGTTTCATACAGTCCCGCAAGAATACCGGGTGACGCAAGCCTATACGATATGCCGCTGTATCATCGCCTCAATATTGGCCTCGGTGGCGTCGTCCTTAATGAGCTCCTCAATCTTTTCGCCGTTTTCGTAAACGGCCATGACCGGAAGTCCAAGAACCTTCTGGCCGATAGCGAGCCTTCTTGCCTTTGTGGTATTCAAAGCGGCAAACTTGAGCTTGTCCCCGTATTGTTCGGCACAGCTATGTACGAACGGCATAAGGGCTTGGCAGGGGACGCAGCCGTCGCCATAAAAATCCACGAACACTTTGCCTGTTGCCTGAATAACCTCTTTTTCAAAGCTATCCTTTGTCAATTCAACCATACTGTTTTACCTCCTCTGTATCTCAACAAATGCAAACGTATCGTTTTTTTAATCATGAAGTAGTATTATTTGGCGAGCAAGCTACCATTCCTCGCCGGTAAGGTATCTTTCGGCCTGTGTGGCCGCAACCGCGCCGTCGGAAGCGGCGGTGACAACCTGGCGCAGAGACTTGACGCGGATGTCCCCGGCGGCATATACGCCGGAGATATTTGTCTTCATGCAGTCGTCCGTCCGAAGATACCCACTTTCCATATCCACCAGCCCGTTGAACAGCTCGGAATGTGGGATCAGGCCAATGAATACGAACACGCCGAAGGTGCCGTCCTCCTCGTCCGCGAATATTTCGCGGGTTTCGCCGGTTTTGGTGTCCTTCACCACCATGGATGTCAGAATCCCGTCTCCCTTCAGTTCAGCGATAACGCTGTTCCACATAACCTCAATCTTGGAATTGGCAAAGGCTTTCTCCTGGATGGATTTTGCCGCCCGAAGCTCGTCACGGCGGTGGATGATGGTCACCTTTCTGGCAAACTTGGTAAGATACAGGGCCTCCTCCACGGCGGAGTCGCCGCCGCCCATCACAAATACCTCCATATCCTCGAAAAAAGCGGCGTCACAGGTGGCGCAGTAAGATACGCCCTTGCCGGTTAGCTCCTTTTCACCGGGACAACCGATGGGCCTGTGGCTGGCGCCGGAGGCGATGATCACCGTTTTTCCCCGGTATTCGCCTTTTAAGCCCTTCAGCACCTTGACCTCCCCCGTGAGCTCGATTTCCTGAATGGTGTCATAGATTTTTTCCGCGCCAAACTTTTCCGCCTGCTCCACCATTCTGGCGATGAGACTTGGACCGGTTTCCTCATGGATACCGCCGGGGTAGTTTTCAATCTCGCTGGTGATAACGATCTGGCCGCCGTCCTTTTCCTTTTCTATTACCAGGGTGGAAAGGCGGGAACGTCCGGCGTAAATTGCCGCCGCCAGCCCGGCGGGACCGGCGCCGATAATGAGTAGGTCATATACTTTATCCAATGTACCAAAACCCCTTGTATAAAATGTATTTCCAAGCAGTAAACATTAAATTTATTATAGAAGAAACGGATTAGCATGTCATCGTGTATGGAAGACATTGTTGTGCACAGAAATTGTTACGTTGTGAACAATTCTATGTGATATGTGTATATGGAAGCGCAAATTGCAAGTCCTCATAGAATTAATTCACATTGTTTAATTTTTATTAATAATATGATATAATGAAACCCACCAAATAAATAGCGAAGGGAAACGGTAATATTCATTCACAGAGATAATACAAATGGAACATTAAAAGTGCAACGAGGTGTGGAATGGATTTAAAAGTAGAGTTTTTGCTGGCAGAGCTGCGTAAAAGCGGCTGCATCCTCCGGTATACCGGCCCTGAAAAAACTGCAATATACGCCGTTCAGCGGCACAACCCCGGCGATGAATGCCGCCCGGGCATTTTGTATATCGCGGACATGGAGTCCGAAGCGTCTGCGCCGCCGCAATCCGATATCTCTATTCTGTGTGTGGAAGAAGCACTGGTGCCAAAGCTGTTTGACAAGCTGCAGGATACCTTGATTTTACACTCCCAAAAACACGCGGCCCTGTCGCGGCTGTACCTGGCGATTTCCCACAACGGCACGTACGATTCGATGGCTTGTATCTGCCAGGAAATTATGGGGAATCCGGTTTTGATTTTGGATGCTAACCGCAATCTGATTGCCCGATCCGATTCGGATAATGGATTCCCGCCCGATATTCCGCTGTCCTCCGAGCTCATCGATCTGCTCTCCACAGAAAACAAAGCACATATTGTTGAGCATGATTCCGCAATTGGACAGCGTTACATAGTGGAAAAAATCGACCACGACTATGAAATCGTCGGTTTTATCGTTGTTATAGAGCGGGAAACCATATTCAGCCCACTGGATCCGGAATATGTCGATCTGCTCTGCGCGGCCCTGGCCGGTAAATTGTTTTCGGCAGGCGTATACAAGGAAGACTACACAATGGAGCACATGGTATTGGACCTGTTGCAAAACAAACTGATCTATCCCAGCGTTGTAAAAGAAAAAATTCAGTCCTTGCGTTGGAAAAATAAGGATAAATATTATGTCCTGGCCATCGACAAAAGCTCTCAAAATTCCCACGTATCTGTTTACGAGGCGCTAAAAGACATCCTCGGCACAGAATTGTACTTGTACAACCACTACTATGTCGCAATCCTGGGATGTGAACGGAAGCAATGCTTGCATAGGAGAGATTTTCCGGAGTTGATCAAATTTATGCGTCAACACAATTTATTCGCCGCGCTCAGTCATGATTTTAATGATATTACGAATTTAAGTCATTATTTTCAGCAAAGTGTTAAAGGTATAGAAATTGGAATGCACTATAAAAAGAATATGTATTTTTACCTGTATGAAAACCTTGTAATTTCTCATATGCTCGAAATTTGTAAAGAGAAAATAAATATTATGGATTTTTGTCACCCTACAACGCGGCGGTTGTACGAATATGATCAATTAAATGGAACAGAATATTTAAAAACCTTGGAAGTGTATATATACTCTGGTAAAAGTATTCAAAATTCTGCCGAGCTTTTGTTTATTCACAGAAATACGATGTATCATCGTGTCATTAAATTAAAAGAAGATTTTGGAATTGATTTTGACAACTGGCGGCTTCATTCACAATTAATTATCTCTCTTGTCATATTCGCATATCTTGGTTTGCTGGATCCATTGGAGTTTTTTTAAACTTTTTAGGGCTGCGAAAATGCCATCCAAAGCGATTTATCAAACAAGTCCTAGGGGCTGTTGCGGAGTATACCTCAAAATGGTG
>Ga0153949_1000448_pt1 | contig 14370 bp, 11 predicted proteins | sample TSNJ033MetaG_FD_104705 | JGI IMG/M metagenome (GOLD analysis project Ga0153949, IMG submission 104705) | Attine ant fungus gardens microbial communities from New Jersey, USA - TSNJ033 MetaG | ecosystem: Host-associated > Fungi > Mycelium > Unclassified | place: USA: New Jersey, Wharton State... | reverse complement strand
TGGACCCTAAAGAAAACAGTTACTATGTATTTACTATAAGCCCTGAAAGAAATCTGGAAAAGACGTATGTTGAAATAGGGGCCACGGATGATTTGATTGTAGAGATAACCTCCGGCCTTTCCGAAGGTGATACTGTTGTTTCATCGCCTACGGAAGCTATGGCAGCAGGCACGCCTTTGAGCGACTATACGACTACTATGACAATGCCTGAAGCATCTGGTAATACGGGAGCAACCCAAAACGGCGGCATCAATATCGGAGTAGGAGGTATGACAGGCGGCGGTGGCGGCGGAATGGCTCCGGCAGGCGGAGGAATGGCCCCGTCAGGCGGCGCGCGCTCCAACGGCAGCGGCAGCAGCAGGCCTTAGATAGGAGGAGTGACTATGACAAACCTAAAACAGGAAACGCGAGACGTTATAATAATAAAAAACCTGACAAAAGTTTATTCTCAGGGCGCGATACAGGTAACCGCCCTGGCTGGAATAAATCTTACTATAAAAAAGGGGGAGTTTGTTGCTGTAATGGGTTCATCAGGCTCAGGCAAATCAACCCTGATGAATATGCTGGGCTGTTTGGATAAGCCTACCAGCGGAGAATTTTTTCTGGAGGGCGTAGAGGTTTCAAAACTTAAGGACAATGACCTTGCCGAAATAAGGAACAGGAAAATCGGTTTTGTATTCCAGTCATTTAATCTTCTTCCCAAGCTGAACTCCTTTGAAAATGTCGCGCTTCCCATGACCTACGCCGGCATGTCAAAATCCAAAAGGCGGGAAAAGGCCCTGGAGGCACTGAAGATCGTAGGGCTGGAGGACAGAGGCCACCACAAGCCTAACGAATTATCCGGCGGGCAAAAGCAAAGGGTAGCCATAGCCAGAAGCTTGGTTAACGACCCGTCCATTATATTGGCGGACGAGCCAACCGGTAACCTTGACAGTAAATCTACTTTAGAGATAATCGAAATTTTTCAGAAGCTGAACAAGCAAGGGGCAACCATCGTCATTGTTACTCATGAGTCTGACGTGGCCGCGTATACCAACCGGATAGTCACCTTTAAGGACGGGCTTATAATATCGGATAAGATGATAAAAGACCCTGAGGTTATCGGGGGTGTGGCTTCATGAACATATTAGAAAGCGTACAAAGCGCCATTGCCAATGTATTCGCCAACAAAATGCGGGCCTTGCTGACTATGCTGGGTATAATTATCGGCGTAGGCTCGGTAATCACCATAACCTCAATTGGCACAGGAAGCACCGCCCAAATAGAAGAGCAGTTTGAATCCATGGGTATAGGCAACCTGACCGTACAGCTTACAAGCGCCCGGGAGGCGTTGAACGCGGATCAGCTGACCCTTTCCGACGTCGACCTTTTGGGAGGGATAGATGACGTTAAATACATATCCCCTGTTTATAACGGAAACAACGCCTATGTGAAGCTGCTGGACCCTACGGAAACAAAATCCGCAACCGTAACCGGAGTTAATGAGCAATATGACGAAATGAACAGCTACACTTTGCTCTATGGCAGCTTTATAACGGCCAACAACGTAAATATGGCCAGCAATGTAGCGGTAGTAACGGACACAACGGCAAGCGCCGTTTTCGGTTACTGCGACGAATCGGTCATAGGTAAAAAAATTACGATTAAAACCTGGCGTTCATCCGCAAAGTATACGGTCATTGGCGTTATAGAGGATCCTAATTCTTCTATGGCGGAAATGTACGGCGACGACTATCCGGCTGCCGTGTACATGCCCATAACAACCGCCATGCGTTATTTCATAGGGAATTACCTCAGCTCAATTATGGTGACGGGGGCGGACCCTAACAACCTGGACGCTTTGTCCGTGGAGATCACAAGCCTGTTAAGCGAGGCTCATAATAACACGGATAAATATTATGTACAAAACATAGCAAGCATATTGGATCAGGTTACAAGCGTAATGAGCACGGTTACTGTGCTTATAAGCGCCGTCGCCGCCATATCCCTACTTGTAGGCGGCATCGGAGTTATGAATATCATGCTGGTCACCGTTACCGAACGCACCAGGGAAATAGGCATCAGAAAATCTATCGGAGCGAAGAATAAGGACATCAGGATGCAATTTATTATAGAAGCCATTATCCTTACGGGTATAGGTGGTATGATAGGAGTATTGCTGGGATGGGGAGGCGGCAGCGTTGCCGGAAGCTACATGGGCATAAGCACTGTAATAAGCCCAATGGCCGTATTTATAGCCGTCGGCATTTCAACGGCTATCGGTATTATATTCGGCGTATATCCCGCAAATAAGGCCGCTAAGCTTGATCCTATAGAGGCGTTGAGGTATGAGTAGCTGCTGAGGCTGTAAGATGGAAATTGTATAGCGCATAAAGAGCGAGAACCTTAAATGCCGGTTCTCGCTTTTTTGTGCTTGTTTTCTCTGAGGGATGAAACATATATTGGAGTACTTACTCCCTTTCTTGCAGCTTGCGTTCCCCCGTTGTCATCCTTCGTGGTGGGGTGTGTTTCATAGGAGGTTAATACGAAAATATGTATATCATTTTAGAAAATATTTATCAATTTTACGGTAAATTGTTTGGCGTGAAATCCCCATCTCCCGCGCAACTTTGGATTTGTTGCCCTTATACTTAATTAATAATGCTTGAATTATAGTTTTTTCATGCTGATCATTGATTTGCTGTATATTATCAATCGTATCTTCCAGTGACTGAGGAATGTGTTGGCTATATGTAGACAATAAATCAGTAGGCAGATCGGAAAGCTCTATCCGGTTTGACGTGCATATATTCAATGCGCTTTCAATCACATTTCTCAATTCGCGCACATTGCCTGGCCACGCATAGGTGACCAGCGCTTGTAAAGCGTCAGGAGATACTTTAATATGGTATTTTCCAAAAGAATTGGCAAATTTGACGAGCATATCCTCTATCAATAATGGGATATCATCTTTACGGTTTCGTAATGGCGAAATCTCCAGAAGGAATACATTAATCCTAAAATATAAATCAGAACGAAACGTCCCGTTTTCAACCAGATTCTTCAAATTTTTGTTGGTTGCCGCGATAATTCTTACATCTATCGGTATAGGCGCATTGTCTCCAAGTCTGACAATCTCTCTTTCTTCAATAGCCCGCAGAAATATAGACTGCATGTCCAACGGTAGTTCGGAAATTTCATCCAAAAACAACGTACCTTTATTTGCTAATTCAAATTTTCCTCTTGCCCCTTTTTTTCTGGCGCCTGTAAATGCCCCGTCCACATAACCGAAAAGCTCGCTGCCAATCAATTCTCGGGGTATCGCTGCGCAGTTAAGCGATACGAAAGGTTGCGAACGACGGGGGCTGGCTGTATGTATGGATTGAGCAAACAATTCTTTTCCCGTCCCGCTTTCACCGGTTATCAGAACGGTGCTGTTGGATTTGGCCACTTTTGCCGCTAAATTTTTACATTGAATAAATGACGGATGATTGCCAACAATATCGTCAAAACTGTAATGGGATCTGAAATTGATAACTTGACGGGTCAGTTTTTGAATCTGCACATTGTCTGAAATGGAAATATACAGTCCTATAATAATATCGTCTCTTTTTACGGGCACACAATCCATAATCATCGGCGTAGTACTGTTATTAATCCGGACTTCTTTAGCAGTAAGACTTTTTCCTGTTTTTAAACAATTATAAGCAACGTCTAATTCAGGCCACTTCTGCACTAAAGATTTTCCGATAATATCAAAAGACGATTGTGCCGTATATGATAAAACATGGGCGTTTAAATCTATTATCACTCCTTGGGCATCGGTTACGATAATCCCTAAATTGTTTTGTTCCATTTGGTAGGTAAGAATTTCTCTGGTAATATGCTGCTTAAAAACACCCCACTGTGTATTGGATATGACCATATCATGAATGGCGTGATAGTATTTAAAAAAGTCCTCAATTTGCGGTGAAAAATTACGAAGACGGGTAACTAGAACAGAAAAAAAAGTAAACGCATTATTTTTCTCATCCGTATAATAAACTGGAATACAGAACATGACATAATCATGTAGACATTTTGCATAATGTTCAGCGCCTATACTCCAAAAAGGCTTTTGGGTAAGCTTTGTTATGTTCAGCGCATTGGTACCAATAATAGATTCGCCTAAATTACTACCGCCTCCGAAATCAATCTGAACCAATTCTTTACGTAACGTCTCATTCCCTTTAGGGTCAAACAGCACCAAGTCCGGATCTGCAAAATAACTAATCACTTCTAGCCGATCCAAATATTTTTTCTGCGTTTCCTGTAATGAAAAGGTGTGACGGTAGGCAACTCTATGATAATCCTTAATCACATTTTGAAAAATATATTCTTTTGGAAGCCGTTCAGGCAGCCCCTGTTCAAATGTGTCGATACCATTCTGAACACAACGCTGCCAAGAATCGTATATTTCCGGACGTAATTTGCTTTTACTAACTGTCTGTCCATTTATAAACGATTTATAGGCCAGCGATATTTTTTCATGGTCATACTGTTCATAATACATAACTAACCTCCACATCAAACATTGCACAGACGTGATATTATCCTTGCTGTGCCATATGCCAGTTAAAGTGTAACATGAGTGTTACAACATGTCAAGGTGATGTAACATTTCTGAAACCTGCTGAATAGTTCGTTTTTAATTAAATTTATAATGTATAAGTGTAACATGTGAGTAACAGTATCCATTGGATCCTTGCATTAAAAAACAACAAAAGCCCGGAAAAATGCTTTTCGTTAATGATATAGCTATTTGGCACGAGATTTGCTATTAATAATGTGTATGTTACAAAAATACAAGTCTTTGCTATCAGTACTGGAGAGAGGAGGCAGTGAACGTTTCGCAGTATAATAGCTAAATACGCATTGAAAGGAGCAGCATTGAATGGATTTCCAGAAAACGGAAGAACAAGAATTATTATTAGAAAGTCTCAGAGAGGTTTACGCAAGAGCAGATTTGGACAACTATTTTAAAGACTGCGACCAAAATCATGAATTTCCTGAAAAAGCAATTCAGATAATGGTAGACAACGGGTTTCACATGCTGGGCATTCCGGAGGAATATGGCGGAACGGAAGTCAGTTTACTGACGCAGTGCATAGTGCTGGAAGAAGCCGTAAGACTAGGATTTCCTGGTTTGGTATGGCCTAATTACTCCTTGGAAGTAGACGATATGCTGGCATTCGGAAACAAAGAACAGCAGGCCCGCATTATTGAACTGGCAAAAGCCGGCAAGAAACCGTTTACGTTGGGATTCACAGAGCCGCAGGCCGGCTCCGACAACAGCGCGATAACGGCGACCGCAACAAGAAAGAACGGAAAAGTTTATATTAACGGTCATAAAACGTTTAATTCCTACGCTACTATTTCACCCAATATGCTTTGCATGGTGAGAGACTTCAAAAACGATGTGGCGACAAAGGATATGTCCATGTGGTTTGTCCCATTGGACGCTCCCGGTGTAACCATTAAACCGATTAATAAGATTGGCAATAATATGTTCCATTCCTGTGAAGTGTATCTGGATAATGTGGAAATAGAAGAGAAAGATTTAGTTGGTCTGGAAGGCAAAGGTTTTTATCAGCTCATGAAAAATTTTGAGATTGAGCGTCTGCTTTCAACCGTTCATTGTCTGGGTATGGCGCAATGCGCTTATGAAGAATCCGTCAGATATGCCAATCAAAGGGTACAGTTCGGCAAACCTATCGGCAGTTTCCAGTTAATCCAGGAAAAAGTGGCGTATATGGCGATAAAAATTGAAAATATGCGCAATATGGTTTATAAATGCGCATGGCAAAAAGATAACGATCAATCCATTTCCATTTCTTCTGCACTGACAAAACTCTACACGGCTCAAGCCGCGTTTGAGGTCATCGACCAGGCGATGCAAATTATGGGCGGCATCGGTTATACCCATGACGCAAGGGTGTCCAGGCTTTGGAAAGATCAGCGCCTTTACAGGATTATTGCTGGTACCGATGAAATTATGATACATATAGCGGGACGGGCATTGGTAAAACAGATGGCTAAATAAAGGCAGGTGACGTAGGTGACGTACAATAAACTATTTTATCATGTTGAAAATAAAGTAGCTACTATCACGCTGAATGCACCCGATAAGCTGAATGCGCTTGATGCGGTTATGGCTTCCGAACTTCCCTCATTAATTGAGGAATTAGGCCGGGACAACCATGTACGGGCCGTTGTATTGAAAGGAGCCGGCAAAGCATTCTGCGCTGGCGGCGATGTCAGTACATTTAGCCAATATGACCTTGAAGGCGGAATATCGTTGACTAAAAAAGGCCATGCGCTAATCAGCGCGTTTTCGGATTTACCTAAACCGATCATTGCATCCGTTCATGGTTATGCAATCGGTGCTGGGCTTTCGCTTACTCTTTTGTCCGATATTGCCATAGCATCGGAAAAAGCCATTTTTGGCGCGGCGTTTGTCAACATTGGATTAGTGCCAGACGTGGGCGGGTTATATTATTTGCCGCGGCTAATCGGCATGAAAAAAACAAAAGAATTGATATATACCGGAAAGAACATTGGCGCTCAGGAAGCGCTTCAAATGGGGCTTGTAAACACAGTTGTTCAGGATGAAGAACTGGATGCAGCCGTACAGAGAATTAGCAGAATGCTGGCAAATCAGTCCCCTGTTGCAATCAGCGCGGCAAAACGAATCCTGAATATGAGCATGGACTTATCTTTGAACGAGTTGCTTGAGATTGAAGCATTAACGCAGGGCGTCTGCATGCAGTCGGACGACGCAAAGGAAGCCGTCGACGCTTTTATGAATAAAAGAAAACCGGTATTTAAGTAATGAACCAGTATATCTATAAATAGGAGGATAAAAACATGGCAAAAAATATTCTAAGAAGAAATTCCGTTGATACGTTAAGATGGCATACGGAATTAATGCAGGGTGTAGGCAAAGAGAATTATATGGAATATCTGTGGTTTGACGGGGTGTTTGACGGCGGTTATTATCTGCGGGTTGCGCCTTTTAATTCCCACGCGCCGGGTTCTCATGGGGTCAAAGGTTCCGGCATCCCAAGCTTCGGATTTGACTTAGGGCTGCCGGACGGAAGCGTCATTGACCATGTGGAGATTTATAAACCGGAAGAGTTCAAGTCGGCTGAATTTGGCGGATATTGGGGAGATAATGCGTTATTAATCGGCAAAGTGAACGATAAAGGTGAAATTTTAGAATACCAGATTAAATTTGATTTGAACAATGTCCAGGTTGATCTGACAGCGACTTGCGTAGCCAAAACAGGCATTCAGTTTGTAGAAAACGACAACGGTTATTCCTATTATCATCCGCAAAAACAGGTTGCAATGGGATGGTGGCCGATGGCCCCAAGATCGGAAGTAAAAGGAACCATTTCATTTAACGGTAAAACCATTAACGTTCAAGGACCGGCGTATTTGGATAAGCAGGTCAGCAATAAAGATGAGACATTCGGCGGCACAGGCCAGGCTTGGTGGACGTGGGGACACTTTTTCTGCGGACCTTATACGGCTACGTTTACGGATTCAGCGGCGACCGCAAAATACAAATACAGACATTTCTCGCCGTTTATACTTTGGAAAGGCAGTGAAATTGTTCTTGCAACGCTTGATCATACAACAATCGTCGAACAATACTCCATCGATAAGGTCACTAATAAATTTTATCCCAGCGTATTAAGCCAAAAAGCAAAAGATGGATCCGTCGAAGTCTATACACAGATTACCAACGGTGTTGTGACAGAAGTCAAAGAAACCAGTCTGGAATACGTCAAATATGTCCGGCAAGTGGCTGATATCAATTTGGAAGTTTTCCGATTCGGCGGATTCTATGACGAGATACAAGGAAAGATGATTATTGAATACGGCGCAGGAATGCATTATATGCCGTGGGACAAAATTGACTGCAAATAAATGCCCAATTAACGACGTGGGCATGGTTAAGCTGCTGGGATAAAACATAGAGACAGGAGCAATGAAAATGAAAAGAATATTTGATAATATCAGAATACTCGACTTTACAAACACCATTGCTGGGCCGGAAGCGGCTGCTATCTTAGGGGACAACGGCGCTGAGGTCATAAAAATTGAAAAGCCCAATGGTGGAGACGACGCTAGAATATATTATCCGAGGATTGAAACTTCTTCAGGCACGCATATCAGAGGTAACAGAGGGAAGAAATCGCTGGCGGTGTCTTTAAAAGATCCGGATGGTGCAAAAATCATTAATGAACTAATCAAAACGGCTGACGTGATTGTTGAGAATTTTCGTCCGGGCGCCATGGCTAAACTGGGATTTGGATATGAAAATGCAAAAACTATTAAGCCGGATATAATTTATTGCTCTATCTCAGTATTTGGGCAAACCGGGCCGTTATCAATGAAACCCGGTTACGACCCCATTGCGCAGGCCATGACGGGTATTATGGACTTAACAGGCGAACGGAATGGCAGTCCAACCAGGGTAGGTTCCACTATCGGCGATTTTATTGGCGCTTTTAACGCGGCATTTGGCATTGCTTCCGCGCTGTATCACCGTATGCTTACCGGTGAGGGAAATTATATTGACGTATCTATCACCGACGGGTTAATTGCCTCAAACTGCTATCTTGAAGGAGCGGGGATGGGAGATCATCCGACGCGAAACGGGAAACATGAGTTCAGCACGGCGCCTTACGGTATATTTGCAGGCAATGACGGGGAATGCATCATTGTGGCTCCAAATAATAATCTGTGGGCGAAACTGTGCAATCTGATGGGTAAACCGGAATTAATCGACGATCCTAAGTTTAATACGCCGGTAAAACGGGCGCAGGAGAATCTTGAGGAACTTGTCCAAATTATTGAGCAATACCTGAAATCCTTTGGTATGATAGAGGAAGCTGTTGATATACTTGACAAAGCCGGCATACCGGTCGCTAAAATATTAACGACAAATGAAGTTGTTGAACATCCTCATTTCATACATCGGGGGATTATCACGGAGTTACAGACGCCAAAAGGGTTTAAACAAAAAAACATAACGGGACGAGGGGTACATATCCATTTCTCCAACGCTCCGTCGTATATCAGCGCACCTGCTCCCGCACTCGGAGAACATAATGTTGAAATCATGAAATCGCTAGGAAAATCAGATGAAGAGATCAAGGTGTTAAATGATAAGTGGATATTGTGATACAAAATTTTGATAGTTCATTGCCCAGTTTATATCCTTGCCATTCTTAAGTGGAATGGCAAGGAAATTGGTCTATTTGCAGTTGAAATGATTCCCTGCGTTTTTATTCTTTTAGACAGATTAATATTTGTGTATCAGTGAATGATGTTTGGAGGGAGACAGTGTATTCAAATAAAATGAAAATGTGGCATGCGCATTACCCCGAAGGAATTCCCGGAAATATCGATTATCCACATAAACCCATGAAACACTATTTAACTGAAAGCGCACGTGATTTTCCTCAGCGAACTTGCATGATATATCATGACAAGGAAATTAGTTTTGCCGAAGCCAATGAAAAAGCATGCCGGCTTGCTGATTCTTTGCAACAAATAGAGTGCACAAAACGCAAGCGCGTATTAATTATTTTGGCAAATTGTCCGGAATATTTTTATGCTGTACAAGCCTGTTATAAGATCGGCGCAATTTTTGTCCCTGTCAATCCACGATATACTGAACGTGAAATCGGGTTCATTGTGAACGACAGTCAATCGGAATTTATAATCGTGCATGAGAAAACGTTAAGTAAAATTTTAAACTTATCAAAAGAACCCTGTTTCGGCAGCAAGAAAATCATTGTTATTTCTGATGAGCATATCAATTATACCCAAGGAATGAACATCTACGAATACAACACGTTGCTTGAAAATGGCAAAACAGATGAACCAGCAGTAGAAGTGCGTTCAGAAGACCCGGCGACTTTACAGTATACCGGTGCAACAACAGGATTTCCCAAAGGATGCGTACTTAGTAATTTTAACATGGAAGCCGCTGCATTAACATGGTATTACTGGTATACTCATCCAATTAATGAGCCGCTTCGTATTATTAATCCCGCGCCTATATATCATGTATTCGGGCTACTGGTCAGCGTTAATCTAATATCTTTGTGCGCAGGCACTATTATTCTGATCGACGACTTTTCAGCGCCTAATATTCTTAGAAATATTCGGCTTCATTCTCCAAACGCGCTCTATACCGTACCTGCCACAATTGGTTGTTTTGCCAGCTCGTCCGGCATTCAATACACGAAAGAAGATATGGCCAGCATAAAAGTTGTAGCTGCGGGCGGAGCTAATCTTGCTGACGAAGTTTTAAAACAATTTGAGCAAAGAACCGGATTGAAATGCATTACCGGTTATGGTATGTCTGAAAGCGCTGGCAGTATTTCAGGACAGCCGCTTTCAGGCCCGATCAAACAAGGCAGTGTGGGTTATCCATTACCTGATTTTGATATTAAAATCATGCATTTGAAAAACAGATATGAAGAGGCGCCGATAAACGAAGTTGGAGAAATTGTATTAAGCGGCCCGCAAATTATGAGCGGCTACTGGAATAACCCGATAGAAACGGCTAATGCACTGGTAGACGGATGGCTCTATACAGGCGATATCGGCAAATTGGATGAAACGGGCTGCCTTTTCATACTAGATCGAAAAAAAGATATGATCATCTGCAATGGATTTAATATCTATCCAAAAGAGATTGATGAAGTGCTATACACCCATCCTGCCATTGTGGATGCGTGTACTATAGGAATCCCGGACATCAATAAAGGGGAGAAGATAAAGTCCTTTGTTGTGTTACAGCCGAATCATTCGGTAACGGAACAAGAAATCATGGATTTTTGTCGAGTGTATCTGACGGCCTATAAAATACCTCATCATATAGAGTTTATATCTAAACTTCCATTGACTTCCGTGGGTAAAATCAGCCGCCGAGAACTTAGGGAAATGGAATTAGAGAAGATTAATGAAGTAACTTCGTGAAAGGGAGATGAGGAAGATGAATATAGTGGCTTGCTATAAATGTGTTCCTGAAGAAGAAGAGATTGAAATAAAAGGGAACCAGACATTAGACCTGTCAAAAGCGCAGTGGAAAGTCGGCCAATATGATTTAAATGCGGTGGAAGCTGGGATGCAGATCTACGAAGAAGTCGGCGGTACTGTTTCCGTACTTACGGCCGGAGATGCAGTAGTGGATAATTCCAAATTACGCAAATCCATTTTATCACGAGGGCCCGAACAGATGTATGCGGTGAAAGATGAGGCGTTGAATGTGGCCGATAGTTATGCTACCGCGCAGGCATTAAAATCCGCAATCAATAAAATTGACAATGTGGATTTAGTACTGTGTGGGGAGGGTTCCGGCGATATCTATTCTCAGCAGGTCGGTTCTGTATTGGGTTCTATGTTGGGATGGGCCTGTGTAAACAGTGTCGGCAAAATAAACGCGGCAAACGGCAATCTAATTGTCGAACGCAGCATTGAAAGCGGCATGGAGGTACTGGAGATATCCCTTCCCGCCGTGGTATGCGTAACCAGTGATATTAATATTCCAAGAATTCCTGCAATGAAAGATATTCTTGGAGCCGGTAAAAAAAACGCAACCGTATGGTCTCTTTCGGAGTTGAACACGGAAATTAAAAATGGCAGCGATACAATCAGCATATTGGCCCCTGAACAAACAGAGCGTTTACAAACAATTTACGAGGGTGATAGCGATGAAAACATTGACGAGATATATAAACAGCTGCGCAAGTTGAATCTTTTCTAAAATATCGACTGCTAAATATGTGCGCAATTCTAAATCAATGTAATTGTTGTAGGGGAGGAAAATCAATGAGTCAACTGAAAAAAGTGTTGGTGGTGGCTGAAAATGAATCCGCCATTTTAGAGCTGACCGCAGGAGCCGCGTTTCTCGGAGAACATACCGAATTGATTTACGCTGGTAATCAAGACATGGCATGGAACGCTGAAATTGCTTATTATGCGGGTGATTTGCAGGACGCGTCCTTTTTATCCTATACATCGGCCATTTTGTCGGTTGTTAATGAAACGCAGCCGTCATTAATCATGACGGAGGCTACGAAAAACGGCAGGCATTTGGCAGCCGCAATTGCAACCGCGTTTAACTCAAGTGTGCTAACTGATGCACTTGAAATCTCTGTAGAAGAAAACGCCGTTGTCAGCACCCGAATGGTATATGGCGGTGCAGCTGCAAAGAAGGAAAAAAGCCTTGGTGGGATAGCGGTTACCTGTGTTGGCGCAGGAGTTTTTGAGGCCAAACAAATTAAAAAAACAAAAAATATCAGCCCGCTCAATATGGGTGAATCTAAAATACGATTGCTTGAAAGGCGAGGAAAAGCTGTCAAAACGGTGAATCTGTCAGCAGCAAAATGCGTTGTGGGTGTTGGACGTGGGTTTGGTAGCGCAGAAAATGTTGATATAGCAAAACGATTTGCTGAAGCACTAGGCGGTGAGGTTGGCTGCTCGCGACCGGTGGGTGAGGAGGAAAAATGGCTGCCTAAAGAAACTTATTTAGGTATATCCGGGGTCATGATTAAACCCGATGTATATATTGCATGCGGTATATCTGGACAGGTGCAGCATATGACAGGCGTCAACCAAGCCAAAACAATTATCGCCATCAACAAAGATAAAGGCGCGCCAATATTTGAAAAATGCGACTACGGGATTGTGGGTGATCTGAAAAAAATATTGCCCGCGCTAACGGACAAGATAAAAGGTTAATCACAATTTATTACACTATTGGAGGAGAGATAGAATGGATTTTAATTTATCGGATGAACAACAATTGATGCAGGAGATGTTCAGGGATTTTGCACAGAAAGAAATAAAACCGTTGGCGGCTGAAATCGATGAAGAAGAACGTTTCCCTTCGGAGAGTATTCCTAAAATGGCTGAAATGGGCCTGTTCGGTATTCCTGTATCGGAAAAATATGGCGGGGCTGGCTTAGGAAATCTGGAATATACGATTGCAATAGAAGAATTATCAAAAGTATGCGCGACCACCGGAGTCATCGTATCCGCCCACACGTCGCTGTGCCTGTGGCCAATTATGGAATACGGCACCGCTGAACAAATTGAAAAATATGTTTCCTCCTTGGCATCCGGAGAAAAACTTGGGGCGTTCGGGCTGACCGAGCCGAGTGCTGGAACAGACGCAAGCGCGCAAAACTCAACTGCGGTAGACAACGGGGATTATTGGCTGATTAACGGCAGTAAAATTTTTATTACAAACGCTGATAAAGCAGAAATATATGTGATTTTTGCAATGACGGACAAATCTCAGGGAACGAAAGGCATTTCAGCTTTTATAATCGAAAAGGGATATGAAGGATTCCGAATCGGCACCCATGAAAAGAAAATGGGGATTAGAGGCTCAGCCACCGCCGAACTTATTTTTGAGGATTTAAAAATCCCGAAACAGAATCTTCTCGGAGAAGTAGGCAAAGGTTTTAAAATTGCGATGGCAACTCTGGACGGTGGACGGATCGGCATTGGCGCACAAGCCCTCGGCATTGCTCAGGGCGCGATTGACGAGACAAAAGAATATGTGAAAACAAGGGTGCAGTTCGGTAAACGAATCAGCCAATTCCAAAACACCCAGTTTGAACTGGCTGATATGCAGACCAGTGTTGATGCGGCCAGATTGCTTGTGCACCGGGCCGCATGCATGAAGGATGCGGGAGAACCATATTCCCATATGGCTGCGATGGCGAAACTGTTTGCATCCCAGACAGCCAGCGACGTGACCCGGCGCTGCGTGCAGCTTTACGGCGGCTACGGATTTACCAGAGAATACCCTCTGGAAAGGATGATGCGGGACGCTAAAATTACAGAATTGTACGAAGGCACCAGTGAAGTCCAGAAAATGGTTATTTCCAGCTGGATGGGTGTAAAATAAAGAGGACAGAGGAAAATGAAAACAAAAATCACTGACATGCTGGGATTGACCCTATAGAGGCGCTGAGGTATGAGTAGCTGCTGAGGCTGTAAGATGGGAATTGTTTAGCGCATAAAAAGCGAGAACCTTAAATGCCGGTTCTCGCTTTTTTTGTGCTTGTTTTCTCTGAGGGATGAGCTTAACTAATGGCATCTTTAGAAGATATATCTGATGAAATTTTGCGATGGTGTAGACTGTGTTCATCAATTTACATTCTTTGAGAAATGTATTATTCTTGTGCAATAATACTGAACAAAACGTTATGTGCATCAATTGTAGAGGAGGATGCAACAGTAGCGTGTGGTTTATGTGTTATTGAACGAGGGTATGCGGGGCTTTTTGATGTCATTGTTGATTTAAATCATCGT
>Ga0153949_1000447_pt1 | contig 14381 bp, 10 predicted proteins | sample TSNJ033MetaG_FD_104705 | JGI IMG/M metagenome (GOLD analysis project Ga0153949, IMG submission 104705) | Attine ant fungus gardens microbial communities from New Jersey, USA - TSNJ033 MetaG | ecosystem: Host-associated > Fungi > Mycelium > Unclassified | place: USA: New Jersey, Wharton State... | reverse complement strand
TGGCGAGGGGCGAGGTTGGCAGAACGGGAGTTGCCATTGATTCTCTGGAAGACATGGAGCGTCTTTATGAGGACGTCGCCATTGACAAAATCCCTATGGGAATTGGTTTTATGGGTAACTCCTGGGGACCGCTTGCTCTCGCTCTTAACGTCGTGTTGGGTGAAAAAAAGGGACTCAAGCCCAGTGAATATCGCGTGGAACTCCAGAACGATCCGATGAAAGAATTCTTCGCTCGGGGCACATACATATATCCGATGGAGGCCTCCGTAAAGCTCGCCGCCGACGTTTACGAATGGTGCGCAAACAACGCTCCCCATTGGATTGCGGGCTACATGTGCTGTAGCCATATTAACGGCGCGGGAGCCGGTTCTCTCAAAGCTTCGGCCTACGCGATGATGAACGGATTCTTGTATTTGGACGAACTAGTAAAGCGAGGGTATAGTGTCGATCAAATTATGCCGGTTATGGGATTCTTCTTTGATGAGAGAGAAGACTTCTTCACCATGATAAGCATTTACCGCGCCTCCAGAAAGCTCTGGGCCAAGTTTATGAAGGAGCGCTACGGTGCGGAAGAAGGCGTTGGCACGTCGATTATGATGACCGCTTATCCGCACGGCGGTGAGACTCTGCAAGAGCCCATTAACAACATAATACGCATCGCTTTATCTGCCTTAGCGTTCTATCTGGGAGGCACGAATGTGCTCCATCCGGCAGGATACGACGAGGCCATGGCGACACCGGGCGACCAGGCGGCAAAACTACAAATACGGACCTCACAGATCGTCAATAATGAGCTGGGCTTCAATCGTACAATTGACCCGCTCGCAGGTTCGTACTATGTCGAGAGCTTGACCATCGACATAGCAAATGCTATGGAAGCAGAAATAAAAAAGGTTGAAGAAGAGTTCGGCGGCCCGTACGGGGCTATCAATGCGGGATATTACCAGGGGTGGCAGACTAAAAACTCATTTCGTCGTCAAGAAGTTGTCGAAAGCGGCGACCGTTTGTCCGTCGGCGTCAACATCTACCCCACCGACGAGGGGCTTCCGAAGGGCGCTCTTCGCATGGACCCGAAGTTGGAAGATCGGCAGGTAGAGCGCCTCAAAAAGCTAAAAGAAAGGCGCGATAACCAGAAGGTTAAGGCGGCTCTTAAGGAAGTCAAACGTGCCGCTGAAGCCGGGGAAAACACGGTAGAATCGGTACTGCAAGCGGTACGCGCCTACGCAACCGTGGGAGAAATCTGCGACGTATGGCGCGAGATATACGGGGAATACGTCAGCACAAATATATTATAAATTGTTCATTATGCGAAAGGCAGAGTTATGTTAGCAGATCTTTATATAAGCGGCCTTTACTTAGTTCATTTTCTTTCTACTGGATCGTGTCTGGCAAGTTCTCTTGAGCTGGCGCGTCAAATATCTGTTCTAGCAGCTGAATAAAATAAAGGTGCTCTTTTGTAAGAACAGTGCCTCTTCGGTAGCTGATCATCTGGTCGAGGTGAAAAGATGGGTCGGCCAGCGGAAATATATAGGTTTGGTGTTCCTGCTGACAGGGCTTTTTCAGACTTAGGTAGTGCTGCAAATATAGCTTCGGCATTAATGTAAGACAGTATCCCTGCGTGGTGAAGTTCATGATCATTTCCAAGTCTACATATCTCTCGAGGTTAATCGCGAGTCCACGCTTCTCACTATACTCCTCTACGATGCGTAGCATTCGGCCGTGTTGCAAAACCATCGTAATCGCGGAAGATGAAAGCAGCGTATCTATATCCGCATGTTTCTGGAATTCCAGTACTTTTTCATGCGTATCATCGGGGAAAATCGCCCTCATTATATTATCCGGAACGACGGCATAAAGAGGATTTTTCGCGAGTGGAATAGATTCAAGCAGCTGATTTATCGGGGGGGCATAGCCGATGTAGAAGTCGATATCTCCTTTGATAAGCATATTGTAAAGCTCCGGAACTAAGTTCACGGTCATGAGGAGGTTAATGTACGGCTCATTGATGCTAAGTTCCTTCAAACGCGGGTGCAAAAAAATCGACAGTGCACGAAAATTACCGAATCCCGCACCGGCGACAATCTTAACACAATGGCGGGAAATTTTCTCAAGGTCCTTGACTAAATCGTCCTCAATTTTGGTAATCCTTCTCGCCGCGCCCACGACGAGTTCCCCGGCTTCTGTCAAACGAAAGCGCGGCTTGCGCTCAAATAGCGAGATGCCGAGTTCCTTTTCCAAACATATAATATGTTTGCTGAGCGCCTGTTGTGAGATGTAAACATTCTTTGCCGCTTTAGTTACGTTCTTTTCTTCCGCTACCTCTAAAAAATACCTCAGATTGGTGGAATTCACTCTCAACGCCCCTCTCATAAGAATCACTTAGCTAATATTTATGTTTAGTGTAGTTGAAAAGCAAAAAAATAGCAATTAAAAATTTACATGATATAAGGAGGTGGTACCACCATACGGAATCAAGCGAAAACAATCCGTCGCGACGTTTTAAGGGGGGGATGTAAAGGAGTAAATAAAAGCAAATAGCGTCCTTTTAATCGGGCGAAAATTTCAAGGATTTTTCAACACACCCTATTCTCTCGGCCTTTCGCAGCTTAGTAAAATTTTAGATAAAGGAGATACGATATGTTAAAACCTTTAGAAAACATTCGCATTTTGGACTTCACTCAGTTTCTCGCGGGAAACTGGTGTTCCGTTACCCTGTCCGGTCTCGGCGCGGAATGCATAAAAATCGAGAGACCAGGTACGGGCGACCCCGCTCGCGCCACGCCTCCGTTTTCAAATGAGGACGGAGAAGTCAGCCTCGCGAGAACCTCCCCCGACGACTTAGCTTTGGCGATCATTAAGAGATGCCGCAACAAGAAGGGAATAACCCTCAACATCCAAACCAAAGAAGGCCAGGAGATCTTCTGGAAGCTCCTAGAGGAAGCCGACGTAGTCGTCGAAAATTTCAAACCCGGCGTAATGGAGAAGTGTGGTTTGACGTGGGAAAAGATGCACGCGGTGAATCCAAAAGTTATCTATTGCTCCATTAACGGTTTCGGCGAAATAGACGCCTACAAGTCCATGCCTGCGTTCGACATCGTCATTCAGGCTATGACGGGCGCCATGTACGGTACCGGTTTCCCGGACGGGCCGCCGCTTAAAAACGGCATTGGAATCGCCGATCAGGGCGCGGGTCTCTACGGCACGATCGGCATTCTAGCCGCTTTGATCCAACGCGAAAAGACCGGTCTGGGTCAGAAGGTCGGGGCATCTATGATGGAAGCGGTCTTGTCGCTCTTCATGGATGAAAATATAGACTTCTGGGAAAATATGCAGGGGCTAACATACCGCAGCGGCAACCGCCTCACCCGAATGACTCCGTTCAACTGCTATAAGGCGAAGGACGGCTATTTCGTAATTGCTTCCGGCGGCGACCACCACTGGAAAAAGATTTTGGAGGCCGCTGGACGTCAGGACCTGCTCGACGACGACCGCTACGACCTGCTTCCGAAGCGTGTTGCTGCCGCCGACGAATGCGACGCCATCGTACAGGCCTGGGCCGATACGATTACCGTCTTAGATGCGTGCACAGCGCTTGAAAAAGGCGGCGTACCGAACGCCCCGGTCCGCACGCCACAACAGGTTTGGGCGGACAAAAACCTCTGGGATTACGGCGCGTTCGTCGATCTCTACACCCCGGACGGGACGAAAGTGGAGGGCATTACCGGCACCGGATTCCCGATCCGCATGAGCGCTTGCGATTTGACCTACGACAAGCCGGCCCCGCACCTCGGAGAAAATAATGACGAGTTCTATAAGGGACTTCTCAAGCTGAGCGACGCAAAGCTTGCCGATCTCAAGGCAAAAGGCGCAATTTAGCGTCCGTCTATATAGGAGGGGTTATTGGTATGAGCAACAGAAAGATCAGGGTTCTATTGGCAAAGGTCGGCTTGGACGGCCATGACGTCGGCGTAAAGATTGTGGCGAAAGCTCTGGCTGACGCCGGTATGGAGGTGATCTACACCGGTATGCGTCAACGGCCTGAGACAGTGGTCGACGTGGCAATTCAGGAGGATGTAGATTTCATCGGAATCAGTATCCTGTCCGGTTCGCACATGGTGTTTTTCCCGGAAATCCTGCGTTTGCTAAAAGAAAAGGACGCGGAAAGTATCTACGTATTCGGAGGAGGGGTTATACCCATTGAGGACATCGAAACGCTGTTGGAGATGGGCGTGAAGGCGATTCACACCTCGGGTAGAACAACGCAGGAAACCGTCGATTGCGTCCGCGAGCTTTACGCGGAGAAGCATAGTAACGACTAAGGACACGGTAGGCTCTTAAAAAGAGTCTGTAAAAGTGAAAGGAGTTATAGATAATGGAAAACGTAGTAATCGTCAACGCGAAGAGGACGGCATTCGGAAACCTGGGTGGTAAGCTCGCGCCTATTTATCCAGTTCCGATGGCCGCGTTTCTTGTAAACGAGGTCATAAAGGATCTCATAGATCCTGCGGACATTGACATGCTCATCCTTGGCAAGGTACAGGATAACGCCGAGGGGAACTCCCCCGTACGGCAGGTCGCCCTTACTGCGGGCTGGCCGAAGAATACCAACTGTCTGCTCACAGAGCGCGCCTGCTGTTCTTCCATGTACGCGATCGGGACAGCCTTCGAGAAGATAGCTTGCGACAGGGCGAAGATCATTGTGGCAGGCGGATTCGAGAGTCTGAGTAACACCCCCTATTCTCTGCCACAGCTCCGTTTTGGTGCGAGGCTTGGTGATATAACCATTGCTGATCCCCTCGTTATCCGTAACCCCGCCTTGGGCAGGCCCAACGCGGCTGTCGCCGGTGAAGTGGCGCTCGAGTACGGTCAGGATAGGGAGGCCCAGGACAGGTACGGCCTCCAGAGCCAGCTGAGAGCCGCCAATGCGCAGGCCAAGGGGTGGCTGGCCGAGGAGATCGTGCCCATCGAGGTTCCGCAGAAAAAGGGAGCTCCCATCATCTTCGATCAGGACGAGCATATTCGCCCGAACAGTACCTACGAAGCGCTCGAAAAAATGAAGCCCGTCTACGGCAGCCCCACCGTCACCGCTGGTAACGCCTCCGGCTTGAACGACGGCGCTACCGCTTTGCTCATAATGTCCGAGAGCGAGGCAAAGGCGCGCGGGCTGAAGCCGCTGATAAGGATCGTTGAGTATAGTTCGCTCAGTATCGACCCAAGTCGCAGCGCGACGTTGCCTGCGGAAGGCGTTATGGCCATCCTGAAAAAGACGGGTATGACCCTCGATCAGATGGAAATTCTCGAAATGAACGAGGCATTTGCGGCAATGCCCCTCGTCAGTATGCAAATTCTGGGTGAGAAAGACCCGAAAAAGGTCGAGAAGCTCAACGCTATCACCAACGTAAACGGTGGCGCAATCGCCATCGGGCATCCCACCGGAGCCACGGGCGGGCGTATGACTATGACAATGATGTACGAGATGCTCCGGAAGGGCTACAAATATGGATGCGCCTCTATTTGCGGTGCGATTGGGCAAGCCGACGCCGTGATCCTCGAAGCTATCTGAGGATCTACGCGTCCCTATAAAAGACTCGGGAGGAAGACAATTGAATGAAGTCATCGAAGCAGTCAGGAGTGGAAATATCAGAGCCATAGCAAGGCTGATTACGCAAATTGAAGCCGGAGAACTTGAGGCCCTGGAAGTCCTAAGAGGGCTGTACAAGTATACCGGTAACGCCGTTACAATCGGTCTTACCGGTCCTCCAGGAGTAGGAAAAAGCTCAATTACCAACGAGCTCATCAAGGACTATCTTGGCAAGGGTCTTAGAGTCGCTGTTTTGGCCGTCGATCCAAGCAGTATTTTCTCAGGCGGCGGAGTCTTGGGCGACCGTATCAGGATGCCGATATATAGCGAGAATCTGTTTATCCGTAGCCTGGGCGCGAGAGGTCACCTCGGCGGACTGAATAAATCTATCGGCAATCTGATCCGGCTGATGGATGCGCTCGGTTACGAGCGAATTATCGTGGAGACGATCGGCGCGGGACAGTCCGAGGTCGAGGTACGCGACTACGTTGAAACGGTCGTGGTAATAACAACGCCGAATCTAGGGGATGATATTCAGACGCTTAAAGCGGGCATTCTAGAGATTGGGGACATTTACGTCGTCAACAAAACTGATTTGCCCAATGCCGAGCGTTCGGTCGCCGATCTAGTTAAGATGACGCAAATGTTCTACCAGCAGGGAAAACGCGTCCCACCGGTTCTGAAGGCCGCAGCAAAGGACAGAACCGGGATTCCAGAGCTGGTCGAAGAGATTGAAAAACACTATCAATACCTGGTAGAGAAGGACTTACTGCGCGCAAGCGCGGAGAGTGCCGCGGAGCGGGAAATTACTACCATAATGGAAGATTTTTGGAATAGCAGGGTCCTTATGAGCGTAAAAGGGTCAAAAGCATGGAGAGCGGCGGTTGAATCGGTCCGCGACCGGAAACGCGACCCTCAATCCGCTGCGGAAGATATTTGGAGTAAAGCGAAAATTGAGTTCGACATTAATTAAGAAGCGACGACATTAGCGTAAACCTGTATGGGCGACCTTAGTTTTACCGCTATGTCCGTCTTCTTTGCATGCCCTCGTTTAACTCAAGCAATTCCCATTAATTAATCCTTTGGCTAAGGTCTCTACATAACACGCGACGGGCGATTATAGTTATGTCTTCGCATCACGGTTAGCGGTTCCTCAACTGTTAGATTGCATAAATTTTTTTAAAATGTATCTAAATAAATAAGGCATGGAGGCAAATATATGGAACAGAGTACAGTAGCACTTATCATCGTCGGAGTCGCCCTGGTTTCCTTCGCAACCGAGATCATTCCTCTTTCTATCACCGCGGTCGGTGCCTGTGTTGCAATGGTCATGACCAATATCCTCACCTTTACTGAGGCATTCTCTGGCCTATCCAGCCCCACCATGATGCTTGGTATTGGCATGGGAATTATGGCAAATGGCATGATGGACTGCGGACTTGCGAATAAAGTAGGCATTTTCATCATCTCAAAGTTTAAGACAGAACGCCCTTTTATGACGGTCGTCTTCCTGACTTCCGCATTTCTCTCCGCGTTCCTCTCCAACTTTGCCGTTACAGCAACCTTCATGGGCTTGATTTCGGCCATCGCCATAAAATCGGAAGGCCGCATCACCCGTAAGAACTGTTTCTTTGCGCTGTTACTCGGCTCGGTACTCGGCGGCAGCTGCACACTCGTCGGCTCCACACCAAACATATCGGTTCAGGCGATCATGGAGGCTACCCCTGGCGTAACACCAATGACATTCTTCACCCTTGCACCGGGTGGTGTCATCATCGTTCTCTTCACAGCAATCCTGTTGAATACCGTCTACTATCCTCTTGCAAAAAGATTCTTTGCATTCGAAGATGTCCCCTATGAGGGCAATCTGCCAGAGATGGATATACCTTGGAACAGGGATATGACTATCTCATGCATCTCAATGGCATGGTGCATCATCAACTTCGTCGGTGGTTGGATTAACATTGGCATCACCGCGATCGTCGCCGGAATGATTACCGTTATCTTCAAGGTGGTCGATAGAAAGACATTCTGGAAGGGCGTAGAATGGGAAGCCCTGATCATCATGGGCGCTGCCATAGGCTTTGCCAACGGAGTCAACATTTCCGGTGCCGGTAAAATCATCTCCGACTTCATTATCAACCTATTCGGTGGCATAGATACTGCCTCTCCTGTCATCCTGCTGACAGCCATCATGGTCGCCGGAACCATTCTCACAAACATCATGTCCAACACCGCTGTGGGTGTCATGTTAGCTCCCATTGCTATCATGACCGCGCAGTCCGTTGGTGCAAAGCCAGAAACCTTCGCCATTGGCGTGATTATGTGCGCAGGCTTCTCCTTCGCCACCCCGATCGCAACGGCGTCCGCCACTCTGATCATGTCCGCAGGCTATAAGTTCCGCCACTATCTCATCGTCGGCGGCACTTTGACCGTCCTAATTATGATCTTCTCCTGCATTGTGCTGCCCCTCGTCTACGGACTCTAATTAAGGCCGTAATGCCTAGTTAATGCCCGAAACAGCTTGCTCCAATTGGGAGGTATATTTTTTGGAAAGCAGTACGATTACCCTAATAATTACGGGCGTTACAATAGTTTGTTTTATTACCGAAGTAATTCCCATCGCGGTAACGGCGATTAGCTCGGCCCTCGCCATGGCAATTTTCGGAGTTATTTCCTTTGGTGATGCGTTTTCAGGGTTTAGCCACGATGTCCCGATGATGCTCACCGGTGCCTGCATTCTCGGAGAGGCGTTGTTTGAAACCGGGGCAGCCGAAAAACTTGGCGAGATAGTGGTAAGGATTGCGGGTAAGAATCAGAAAATCTTTACGGCAGTAATGTTCTTGCTCTCGGCCGTCATGTCTTCCCTGCTCAGTAACACAGCGGTCGTTGCCGCGATGCTGCCCATAATTTCAGCCGCCGCCGCCACGTCAAAGGGAAAACTTACGAAAAAGAACACATTCATGGCGGTCGGTATCGGGGCGAACCTAGGCGGCAGCTTGACGCTGGCCGGGTCTTCGACCAACATGATCGGTCAGGGTATTCTCGCAGAAGCGGGGGTCGAGACCATGTCCTTCTTCGATTTGACGATGGGTTCGATTCCACGTCTCATTTTCTGCACCCTGTTTTATTTGACTGTAGGAGAAGCGCTGCAAAATAAAGTATTCAGTTTTGTCGAAGTGTCCGAGACTACCGTCGCGTCTCAGAGCGAGACGGCATCCAGCAAGTCGAACGGCCGAATGTGGCTGTCTATTATAATTCTAGTTGGAACCATCGTCGGATTCGCGACGGAAACTTGGACCTTCGGAACGGTCGCCATGGTCGCAGGCGTTCTCTGCATAATTACCAAGTGTATCTCCATAAAGGCGGTATATCAGCGCATGGACTGGACGACAATCTGGGTCGTCGCCGGGTCTCTCGGTTTTGCATGTGGACTTGATAAAAGCGGCGCGGGAAAGCTAATTGCGGACACCGCAATCAAGCTTGTCGGCTCGAATATGAGCAACTACACATTCCTAATCCTGTTCAGCGTTCTCTCGGTTCTGCTGGCGAACTTCATGTCCTCTACCGCCACCATGGCGATGCTCGCCCCAATAGGTATCTTTATGGCACGAGGACTCGGGTTTGACCCCAAAGCGTTAGTGATGGCGCTTGTCTGGTGTATTAACCTCGCCTTTGCCACACCCGTCGGTACCCCTCCGATTACAATGACACTCTCAGGAGGGTATAGCTTTAAGGATTACGTCAAGGTTGGCGGCATTCTGGTCGTGTGCTGCACGGTTATCACTATTCTGTCATATCCTCTCCTTTTTGATCTGAAATAGCCTAAGTGTTCTATCTGGCGAGTAATTACAAAATCACTGCGGTCAACTTTAGCCTAAACAACAGATATCTTATACATAACCCTTGCGTTTGCTCAATTTTTTGAGTTTCTGAATCAGCTGTATTATTGATATTGAAAGGGGATGGTCAAAACATGACTGAGCAAGAGAAAAAAAGCCTGGAAGCGTCGCAGAGTAAGTGGGAAAAAGAGGTGAGGACTCCTTATGTAGAGAAGAACCCAGAGCGCCGAAAATTTGTAACCGATATCGGGATTGAGATTCAGAATATTTATACGCCCCTAGATCTTGAGAAGAGGGGGTTTGAGTACGAGAAGGATGTCGGATACCCTGGGCAGGAGCCTTGGACACGTGGTATAACGCCCAATATGAACCGCAGTGGGAAGATGGACGATTTCACGACAGGTGATATGGTTTCCAGCGTCTATGTTGGGTTTGGGTTGCCAGAACATGTAGGTGAGCGCATAAAAAAGCTTGTATCGTGGGGGTGCGACCGGATTACGCTTGCCGCTGACCTGCCCACGCAGGTGGGATACGATTCTGATCACATGATGGCTCGAGGGGAAATTGGCCGCAGTGGCGTTTGCATTGATTCTCTGCAGGATTTGGAAATTATGTTTGACGGCGTGGCTATTGATGAGCTCAAGGGAGGTTTGGGCTATTTAGGAAATTCCTTTGGACCATTTGCTCTGGCCAGTTGGATCGCACTGGGGCGAAAGAAAGGGCTGGAAATTTCCCAATATCGTATTACTTTACAGAACGATCCGATAAAAGAGTTCTTTGCAAGGGGCACTTATATCTATCCAATGGATGCCGCCGTTCATCTCGCATGTGATGTCTATGAATGGTGTGCCAAAAACGCTCCACACTGGAATGGTGGCTTTTTATGTTCCAGCCATATTAATGGCTCTGGTACTGGCTCTTTGAAGGCAGCTGCCTATGCGATGCTGGATGGCTTTGTGTACTTGGATGATCTTCTTTCTAGAGGGCTTACCCTTGAGGAAATTGCACCAGTCATGAACTTTTTCTTTGACGAACGTGAAGATTTCTTTGTCACAGCCGCACTTTACCGTGCATCCCGCAAGCTTTGGGCAAAACTGCTTAGGAAATATTACAATGCGAAGACCGAGCTTGCTACACAAAAAATGATGATGGGTTATCCACATGGTGGAGAGACTCTGCAGGAGCCGCTTAACAATATTGTTCGAATTGGACTTGCCTGTGCAGGCTTCTATCTTGGCGGAGCTACAATTATGGAATGTGCCAGCTACGATGAGGCAATGGGAACCCCGAATGAGCAATCCCACAAGATCTGCCTACGCACTGAACAAATTGTACATAATGAGCTTGGCCTGCACAGAACGGTTGACCCACTGGCCGGCTCTTACTATGTGGAGAGCCTGACTATTGACATTGCCAATGAGATGGAAGCTGAGATTGAAAAAGTCCGCACCGAATATGGCGATATTAAGGGTGCTATTGAGGCTGGCTATTGCCAGGGCGTTGCCACTCGCGGTGCTATCCGTCGCCAAGAAGCGGTTGAGGGGGGAGAGCGCCTGTCAGTTGGTATGAACCTCTACCCGACAGATGAGCCCTTGCCTAAGGGTGCACTCCGCATTAACAATGACATTGAAGCCATACAAATTGAGCGCCTGAAGAAGCTGAAAGCGACCCGTGACAACAAGGCGGTCGAGGCCTCCTTGGCCAAAGTGCGCAAGTGTGCGGAAGAAGGCACAAACTGCATAGAGGTACTTGTTGAGGCGGTCCAGAATTATGCAACTATTGGCGAAGTCTGTGACGTGTGGCGGGAGATTTATGGTGAATATCAGCCTATTAGCACATTTTAGTCAATTACTTGTCAGATGAGCAGAAAGGCGGATTTATTGATATGAAAGAACATACTGGGCTTTCGCACATTTACTACGGCGATGGACAGGGAAAAACCACGGCAGCGTTTGGTCTTGCGTTCCGTTGCACTGGGTGCGGGTATAGAGTCGTAATCGCGCAATTTTTAAAATCCCGCAAGACAGGCGAGGTTACGGCGGCGGAGCGGTTTCAAGAGATTAGAGTACTTCGCTCGCACCCGTTGACGAAGTTCACGTTCCAAATGAACGACGAGGAGAGGGTGGAGGTGGCGAAAAACTGCGAGGCTCTGTTTGAGGATGCCGTCGCGCTAACCTCAGATGGGAGTGTGAGGCTGCTTGTCCTCGACGAGGTCATTGACGCCTGCGCATACGGCCTTCTGCCAATGGAGAGGCTTATGCGGTTCTTGGCGGCGCGCCCTACGGGGCTTGAGGTGGCCATGACCGGCCACAGCCTCCCGGTTGAGCTCGCTGAACTCGCGGACTACGTCTCGGAGATTAAGGCACAAAAACACCCGTACGAGAAGGGGATCACCGCGCGCCACGGGATTGAGTACTAGCTTCATCATTGGGGTTGTGGATATGACGACAATTGATATAAAACCATGATGCCACATTTCAAGCTGTACTGGGCATTGACCGAGCTACAGGATGTGTCGGTTCTGACAACCTTCTATTAACGGAGGAGGCGCGGATGCGCGCCAATTCATGAGAGAAAGGGACAGTGCAATGGCACGAGAAATTATTGATTTTCACATTTATATGTTCCCTGATGACTTTGCGCTGGAGGATATCCTTTTCCACAATGCCTTTTGCCTGCTGGGTGAGCGGTATGTTTGACATCGGTGGCATGGGTCTGGGGCCTGTGCACATCGTGGCATTTTCCATCACCTTTCTGGTGATTATTACCGTGAGCATCCGCTCGGGCAGAAACGTGCGAGACGCCGACACCTTTGTCGCTGGACACGGAACAGGGGGGCTGGGCATCACTATGGGTGTGTTTATGAGCCTGGCTGTGGGTGGTGGATGTACCATTGGCACGGCGCAGCTTGCTTTTCAGTTCGGGTTTTCCGGCATGTGGTTCACCTTGGGCACGAGCCTGGGCTTCGTGCTTTTGGCGCAGCTGTTGACGGTTCCTCTGAGAAACAGCGGTCAGAAAACCGTGCACGATCTGTTCGCCGCGCGCTTTGGCACTGTCGCAGGAACCGTCTCCACCATCCTGTCCGGGGTCTGTATGCTTCCCACTGCCGTGTCCCAGGTTGCGTCCGCTAGCATTTTGCTGGGCCAGGTTCTCGCCGTTCCTCACAAGCTGTCGGTGGCTATTACTATCGCGCTGATGCTGGTTACAGTGTTGTTTGGCGGAGTAATTGCATCGGGGTATGTGGGGCGTATCAAAATATTACTGACCGGCGGGGCTCTGCTGGTGTGCCTGGCGCTGGTGATTTTTCACACCTACGGCCTGCGCACCTTTTGGGAGGAACTGCCTGCTGCATCCTACATCACTCTGTTTTCTCGGGGCGGCGCGCGGGATCTGTTCAATGCGGTGGCGATCGGATTCGGCATGTTGGCCATTCAGAGCAACGCCATGGGGATTCTTTCGGCAAAATCTGTTGCAACGGCCAAGCGCGCGCTCTACATCTGTGCCGCTATCGTCCCGCTGCTGGGTTTTTGCTCCACCTGCGTAGGCATGTATATGCGGACTGCTTACCCGCAGATCGACCCTGCCGTCAGCTTTCCACTGTTTATTCTTCGGTATTTCCCCCCCGCTGCGGGTGGCGTGCTGATCGCCACATTGCTTCTGTCTGTGGTAACCTCGGGCGCCAACGCCAGCATGGGCATCGGAGTCATTCTTTCCCGCGAGATCGTGCGAAGGCTCAGGTGCATCCGGCCCAGCGGGCGAGGTGAGCTTCTACTCAACCGCATAGTCATTACCGCCGTGCTGCTGTCCTGTATGGCCCTTGTGTTGGTGCAGAAGGGGCAAATCACAATCCTGGATTGGAATTATATCTCCGGTTCTCTGCGCAGCGCGATTGTCTTTCCGGCATTCTGGGCCACTGTCCGTTGTAAACGAAGTATACCACGAGGGTATGTCATCGCGGCCATGCTGCTGGGTCCGATGTCGGTCGTCTGCGACTACCTTTTTCTGAACATCCAGGGAGGTCCGCTAACAGCAGGGCTTCTGGCCGGTTTTCTGTGTGTGCTGGTCGGCTGGTTGCGGGAGCATCACACAACTAACGGCGAGGCTACGTCCCCCAAAAATACGGAATAAACCGCAACACCTTAGACATTACAGAGCAGGGCCTTATGGATATTGTGTAATTAGCCTTTTAAATTTCATCTTTAAGCGCTAAAATACTTCAAGAACAACTCCTGCAAAATCCGCTCCGCTTCCGCGCAAAACTCCGAATAGTTATGCATCAGCTCTTTGCTTTCCTTGGTCACAACGGAATGACCACCGGTTTTACCCCCTTGTTGGCTCTCTATGATAGGGTATCCCAGCTGCTCCTCCATAAGTGATGTGATCTTCCTCCCCTTGCTGTAGGATATGCCCATGCAGCGGCATGCTTCACGCAGGGAGCCTGTTTCCTCCGTCAATTGCAGGAGCTGCTGCGCGCCGGGGCCGTAAAACGGTTTTTCCCTTACAAGACGAATCCTGATATCAGGATGGAGCTTTTTCAGATCGTGCCCGGCAAGCAAATGCTCATAGGCTTCTTCAGCTCGTATATTGGCAATAACACCTTCATCCTCTACCTCAACGATATTTCGCTTCAAACCTGACGCGTTTACCGCGGCCTCCAGCCCGCCGTCACCTGAATAGGACAGAACCGCCTGAAAATGCTCTGAGCGCAAAAGCATGGGATGTCCCGGGCTGCCGCGATGGAAAGGTATACATACCGGCCCCTCCGCTTCCACAAGCGCGCGCACTGTTTCAACAGAAAACAATGGCACGTCCACGTGGGTAATTATCGCCGCCGAGCATTTATCCCTCAGATAGGCAAGTCCTGTCTTTACATTGTCCAGCATCTCAGCGTCCCCATGTCCGTGAAGGAAAACCACGTTCATGCGTGACGCGATTTTTTCCGTCATATCCTCATCCTC
>Ga0153949_1000437_pt1 | contig 14524 bp, 18 predicted proteins | sample TSNJ033MetaG_FD_104705 | JGI IMG/M metagenome (GOLD analysis project Ga0153949, IMG submission 104705) | Attine ant fungus gardens microbial communities from New Jersey, USA - TSNJ033 MetaG | ecosystem: Host-associated > Fungi > Mycelium > Unclassified | place: USA: New Jersey, Wharton State... | reverse complement strand
CATTCACGTCAATAGTTATCGCGAAATTGGTACTGCCAAGGAGTTCGCCGGTGGCTGTTTCGGCAGCAATAACGATTGTATATTCGCCAGGCATAAGTTCTTCATGCGGATTTCCATTTTCGTCATTTGGATTCACATCGAATGTAAATTCGCCGCCATATACTGTGGCAGTAAAGTTATAATCATCGTAATAGAGCTTTCTCCATTGATCCTTAAAAGTTTCAAATTTAGGGGGATCATAGACTATATCAGGCATCAATGATTCTCTAAGCATATCTGTATCGCCAACATCGTAATAAAACGTAATCCATGGATAATCCACATACAACCCGCCTTTATTTGCTTTTTGTGTCGCATACACATTGCGTACAATTTCAGAGTCAGAGTTCCGAACAAGCGATACGCTGACTTTTGCATCATCAGGAATGTCACCGTTAATGTTGCCCATAACATAAAAGCCTCCGCCCGGGAGCAATTACCAAATTAACGTTTGGAAGCTTAACTTCAAAAGATACGCTGTCTTCTCGTACCGTGCTGGAAACTGGACTCTGTGAAGAAATCGATGTCTGGACAGCAACCTGGTCTTTACTGCATCCGGTGATACTTATGGATACAAGTAACGCAATAGAGATCATCACGCTAAAAACTTTCCTTAACATCTTTTACATCCTTTCTTTTTAAAAACTCACGGATTTGGAGGAACATAATAATGACAAAACCAGTTCTTGTAATAATGGCCGCAGGAATAGGAAGCCGATACGGAGGTCTTAAACAGATTGACCCCGTTGGTCCAGCGAACGAACTTATCGTCGATTATTCGATATACGACGCAGTAAAAGCAGGCTTCGGTAAGATCATATTTATAATCACCAAAGAGATAGATATTCTTTTTAAAAAAATGATAGGTGAGCGTCTCGCCCGCATTTTTCCAATCGAATATGCGTATCAGCGTCTCGATGACCTACCGTATGGATATGCACCTCCAGCAAAAAGGACAAAACCTTGGGGCACCGCACATGCAGTTTATAGCTGTCGCAAACACATAGACGGCCCATTCGCCGTTATAAACGCCGATGATTTTTATGGCGACGACGCTTTCATCAAGGTTTGCAGTTTCCTCAACGAAGCACATGACAACAAGAAATACCACAGTTGTATGGCGGGTTATCATATAGAAAATACCATAACTGAAAACGGGTATGTGGCGCGCGGGGTATGTGAGGTTTCGGATAACGGATTTCTTACTGAGATAGCTGAACACACTCATATTGAACACAGGGATGGAGGCATTGCCTATACGGAAGACGATGATTCCTTTACTTCTATTAAGCCGGATACGGTTGTTTCCATGAATATGTGGGGATTTCCCAGTCATATCATGAATGAGTTCGAGTCGCTATTTATACGGTTTCTCTCTCATGGTACTCTTGACTTACTTAAAGCGGAGTTTTTTTTGCCAGCGGTCGTTAATGAACTGCTATTGCAGGATAAGGCAGACGTTAAAGTATTGAAAACGAGCTCGAAGTGGTATGGCGTCACATACCGTGAAGATAAGGAGCCAGTAAAAAATGCCGTCGCTGATATGATAAAGTTAGGAAAATATCCAGAGAGGTTGTGGGAAATATGAAATATGATTTTAAGAACATAATAAAAGCCTTTCAGTTCTGCGGTGATTTTATATACATTGAGTCCTACGGGCATGGACATATAAACGATACTTACGCGGTGTATTTCAAGCACGAATTTTCCTGTCCCACACGTTACATTCTTCAACGTATCAATCATCGCGTATTTCAGAATCCAGCTTGCATAATGGAAAATATAAGCGGCATAACGAAGCATATCGCCGGAAAAGTTGCCGATGACGGAGAAGATCCACGCCGACATGTTTTAACAATTGTAAAATCATGCGTCGATGAAGATTACTATGTCGATACTGACGGTAACTATTGGCGTGCCTACAACTTTATCGACAATGCCACATCTTATCAGAAAGCCACGCCCGAGCTTTTCATGCAGACAGGTGCTGCATTCGGGCGTTTTTCATGTATGCTCTCCGATTACCCCGCTCAAACACTACATGAGAGCATTCCGAATTTTCACAATACGCGTATGCGTTTTGAGGCACTCAAGAATGCCGTTGCGCAAGATGCTGTTGCGAGAATCAGTAGTGCGCGGAGAGAAATTAATTTCGCGCTTGAACGAGAGAGGGATGCCGGAGTATTAGTTGATATGCTCGCCAATGGTGAACTGCCCTTACGGGTGACTCACAACGATACCAAGCTTAACAACGTAATGATTGACAATGACACAGGCAAAGGCATCTGTGTTATCGACCTTGATACGGTTATGCCTGGCCTTTCACCTTATGATTTTGGAGACAGCATACGCTTTGGAGCTAATACCGGTGCCGAAGATGAACCTGACCTTTCAAAAGTATCGTTGAGTCTTGAACTGTTTGAAGCATATTCTCGGGGATATCTTTCACATGCTCGCGAAAGCATTACAGGTTCCGAACTCAAAATACTGCCATTTGCTTCTACGCTTATGACATTAGAGTGCGGTGTGCGCTTTCTTACTGATTATCTCATAGGAGATAGCTACTTCAAAACTAGCCGTCCAAACCATAATCTTGATCGGTGCCGTACACAGTTTAAGCTAGTGTCCGATATGGAAAATAAACTCGATTCAATGACTGAAATCATAACTAAATATTCAATGCCATAAAGGACGGTACTGTGAAAAACCATTTACTGCAGTTGGAATTATCTTACCTGAGCGACGGTGATTTGGAATAATCGCAGTCATATTATCATTTCTTTTTCGCCAAGGAGCCAAAGAATATCAACATTTAGAGCTTTTGCAAATATAACTAATTCTGAATCCATTACTGGGCGTTCTTCGCTTTCAATTTTGGATAGTGTCGGTTGAGATTTTAAGAGCTCTAGAATTTGAACACGCGCGAGTAAGTTCGACTGAGAAAGTGGAGGTCTATGTAATGCTCTTGCTATCTTGATTCGTTGGCCGACTATATTTTTTGCCATTCACAACCTACTTTCGGAATAAACACAATGCATACAGAATTCTGCTAAATAATGAAACAATCATGTTTATTGATAATTATATATAGATTATTGAAAAATATATAATTGAGAATTATATATAACGATACATTATATCAAATGTATTTTTTCCCAATCAAGAATACCGCCGAATACATCAGCGGCATGGGCTACATCTAGGATTACAGCTACAATTATCCTTTTTTAATTCCGAAATTGTTTTCCAACCCGAAGGAAATCCCTATGGAAATAATGATTTTTTTCTTTTATGTCAAGACCGCTCGGAAAAGCAATTTATTAGTGAAGACGACTATTATGGTCATATAATGACGCAACTTGCGAATCAAACATTAAGTGATAATGTAAAATAAGGATACTTAAAATGGAATATCATCTAACTAAAAAAGGACGAAATAGACTACTCTTTTATAGTTTTGTATCAATAGCAATAATAGCATGGATTATTCGCACTATCATCGGCTGGTTCACTTTGATTATTGGCATAATAATCTATGGGGATAAGATACTTGTCTATTTTGGCAATATAGCACTTGTTTTGATGATAATCACAACAATAGTTGGGATTAGTTTTATTACCCATAGATATAGAAAAATTGTCCCCAATTATGTATTTTCTCTAACCGAAGAAGGTTTATCAGTACCGGAACAGTTATTACCAACTTTTTGGGGAGGTCGCAACATTCTACTTGAGAATATCTTGAAAGTTGAAGTGCATAGAAAAACAATAAAGTTAATCGCGATAATGTACAATAAGTTTCGCAAATTAAAGCCCAGCTTTAGAAAATAATTAGCCAATGTTAATGTTATATCTTTTCCATTTGAATTCCCATATAACTCACCAACAAATACCACAGATGCTTCGGGACGATAGAGACGCTTGGTACGTTTGACTTCCTCTGTAATGTCTTTGTATTCTTTGATACGAGTACTACACAACAGTCATGCGGACATAAATTCCACTTTGTAATACTCGCAAATACTGCTTAAAAGCAACTCATCTCTTCTACTGATGAGTTTATAGGCACATAAGTATGTGCCTACCCATTTTGGCAGCATCGACTGCCTTTTTAATAACATCATTGTATAGAGACAGAGTATATTCTCCTTCGGGAATCAAGAGCGCATTAGATTCTTCTAAAGCAGCTAGAAAATCTGTTTGTACTATAAATCCAGTTTCACTTCTTTGGTCAACATAACCCGCATCTTTTCACGCGAAATCAAATCCAGAAGGGGCTACTAACGCTTTGATTTCGCACATGCAGAGCAAGTCACTCCCCTATTGTAAAAAAAATAAGTGCAAATGCTCAATGCCTTCATGGACATCTTACAATTGCACTTTTATCGTACCAAAAGCTCCTGAACGGTGTGGATCTGGGGAAAAGGTCAAGGCGATTTCATAGGAGCCTTACCTATTGGCATTAACCACTTTATTCGATTGGGAAGATTATTATGTCATTAGGATTCAGAATATTTTCATCAACATAATAGTCTACATCATCTAAGTATCCATCAGGCACATAAAAATAAGCAGGATAAAGTCTCCATTCGTTTTCAACAAAAACATAAAGATAATAGCCCAAGTGGTCAAATGCTTCATCCTCATCATATCCTTGTGCAAGCTTCGTTTCCACAACTTTCGCTTCATAAACGGTATCTGAAAGCTTGGTTACATCGATCTGCAAATCCAGAGTAGTGGTGAAGGGTGCCTCATCTCTCAGGAAATCTAAGAAGCGCTGCTTGTCATGTTCATCTGCAAAGGATACTAATTCATCAGCTTTGTCAACATCCTTTTGAGCCTGACTACCTATAAACGCTTCTATTACTTCTGTAAATTCTTCTTCAACGCTCGTTTCGTTATTAACTAATCCACAACCAGTAATAAGTATAGCGAAACATAACAGCATTCCCAAAGCTATATGGATCATTTTTTTCTGATTTGTTCGGTTCATAATTACGATCCTTTACTTTATTTGTGACTTAGAGAGTGGATGGATATCCACCCACTCTTCATAAGCAAATTATCAAGCGCCATAAAAATCTAAAGATACTTTTCCTTGCGTATAACCAGAGGATTGGCAATATCCATATGTTGAGTATCCGCTTTTGTGTTTTATACTAAATGTTGCTGTCTTAGTAGTTGCGTTTACGCCGCCTCTACCAACATTCGTATAATATACACCATCATAATAAGCTCCTCCTACATAGAGAGGTGCGCTAATCGTGATTGCTTGGACTTGGAGTGATGTATAACTGGTGGAAATTGTTTTTCCAGCAGCTTTTGTGGAATATACTGTACCTAAACTAACGCTAGAGACACTCAAATTAAACAAGTATTTATAAGTAGCTCTGGTATATGCGTTTACTTTAGCCGGGTCAACATAAACATCGGCGTCACCTTCTTCGCCGTAAAGTCTCTCTCCGTATCCATTTGGCATATTACCAGCCTCGCTTTCTGTATCATCTGCAAAGGCTACAATTGAACTAGATAGAACCAAAATACCAACCAGTAGTAAGGTAATAAACCTCTTTCCTTTCATTTTAAAACCTCCTAAATCTAGTTAAAACGATCTTTATGAAACTATATAAGTATTATTCTTCGAATACTATTTCACCTCCAATTTGTGAGCGCATACTTATATAATTATCATGATATAATCATATTATATATAATAGAATATGTCAATATATGATTATAAAATAATTTATATCTTCACTTATTGATTTATGAATGTTCTTATAGTATAATAAAAAAATCTAATTAGTTAATGAAACATAGATAGGGGGGGCTACAATTGTCACGGAAGACCACTTCGCTCAGTGCACATGAATTGGCCGTAATGAATACCTTTTGGGAGGCTGAACGGCCTTTATCTAAATCCGAGGTCATTGAATTGTCGCCAAACCGTTCATGGAAAGACAGCACCATTCATCTGCTGCTTAATTCCCTGCTTGATAAAGGTTATATAAAAGTGGATGGGATGGTAAAGGCAACGAAACATTATGCCAGGACATTCTCACCCACAATGACGGCTAATGAATTTCTGGTAAATCAAATTACCCAAAGCGGCTTGTTGAACAAACAAACAGGAGCGTCTTTTTCAGGAGTTATCTCAGGGCTTATTGAGAATGCAGACAACAAAGATGAGTTAATTGTTGAACTGGTGAAATTGATTGATGAGAAATCAAGACAATAATCTCTATTGAGGAGGTATGATTTTTGTCAGTTTCACTCTATTCTTTTGTGATGTCTATCACTTGGAGCAGTTTATTTATTTGTTTGTTTTATCTATGCCGAAAACAGGACATGTTCATTAAAAAGTTTGGATTACCATCATTATTTCTGTTGTTAGTCGTTGCAATTATCAGAATGTTATGTGCTTTTGAGATGCCCTTTTCTATAGTTATCTCCTCAAGTTATATTTATCCAGCCGTCAATGATTTTCTATATACTAAGATTTTCTATGGACTTTCGATGCTTCATGTTTTAGTGGCCCTTTGGATTTTGATTTCCTGTGTTTTGCTCTTCCGGATTATTCGGCAATACCGCAAATATGTTAAAAGTGTTCAGCTGATTCCCATAATCAATGATCCACAAGCGACAGCCATAATGGAAAATATTATTGGGGGAGGATCATCAAAAGCCTTTCCCAACATTGTAAAAAGTGTGCAAATAAAAATCCCCTTCATTATCGGTTTCAAGAGTCCTACGATTTATATTCCCAATATATGTTTCACCGATGATGAGTTATATTACGTACTTTTGCATGAATGGACCCACTTTATCCACAGAGATGGATGGATAAAGCTAATAACTCAAATCATATGTGCTATTTATTGGTGGAATCCTTTGGTCTGTCTTCTGAGCCATGATTTAGAGCAAACACTTGAGATAAATTGTGATAAAGCAGTTGCAAATAAACTCTCTGCACAAGAATTAGCCGATTATGCAAGAGTTATTTTAAAGGTTTTTGTTAGTATCGATGAAAAGCCAAGTTCTGATCCAATTCTATCCAGTGCGTTAATACAAAGCGGAAGTTCCAACCGAATCATACAACGGTTCCGGTTAGTTTTAGATAATAAGCAAAAGAAGCCGAAGAAAGGGTCTGTCCTTTTCTTGATGATATTTGCCTTGTTCTCTTTTGCTTTTTCATTTCTGTTTGTCATGCAGCCCGATTATGGTGCACCGCCGGAATTTTTTTCTGAAGGATTGTATAGTAGTGAAAATGCCTATATAGTACCAAATGAAACTGGAGGCTATGATTTATATGTAGATGAAACTTTTCATTCAACATTAACCCAAGATGAAATTACTTCTTTACTTAAAGGAGATATACCAATAAAAAATAAGTGAGGCAAAAAATTGAAAGTTGTAAAGAAAACCGTTTGTTTGTTATGCATGGCACTATCCGTTTTGTTCACAGGATTATCTGTATCTGCTGATACCTTTGATCCTTCACAAGAATCTTCATCGACAAGCGTTTCAACAAGGGCAGAAGTAAAAAAGTGGTACTATCGAGATAATCCGACAACGGGCAAGCGAGAAATGCGTCTGTGGTCGGTTACCCGAGGTATTTGGCTTACAGAATGGAAGCCGGCTTAAAACGAGGGATGTCCATCCTATATAACTTAGAACAGGGGCACAGAAATACAAAATGAAGCGGGGCACGCTGGCCCCGTTTCATTTTGTACATTTAACCTCGTCACCGCTGTGCCCCTTTCTCCCTGTCTAGACTTCGATTGTTTGCATTCCACAAACACGGTTCTGCGGTGTTTCAATTCCTGCTTTTCTCATGTATTTTGCAACAAGATTTCCGGCAACTGGATTCAATACGTCATATGGCGGCGTGTGGCTCACAAATATCGCATCATTATTACAATTAGGTCTGCCACTTTTTAAGTAGTCGATTATGGCCCAGCCAACATCATCCGGCAGGGGAAGCTCCAGAAACTTGCCTGTTTTCTGTTGCGTAATGGATATTGTCTTTTTTGTCCAGTCAACAGAAGAAAATTTCAGCGTCCGCACATCGCCAACCCGCAAGCCGAGACGGGCAGTCATTATGAGCATGGCATAATCGCGCTTTCCCGTGGGATTGCTCCTGTCAACCACACCGAGTAATTTTTGAATTTCATCATGGGTGAAAGTGTGGGGTAATCTCTGCCGCCGGATATTTTTAACGTGCGGAATCATAGTCGAAAATGTTTCCGCGTGGAAACCGGCACTCACCGCGTAATCACACAACCTGCCAAATTCACGCAATGAACTGGACGCTGTGGAAGTAGAGCTGCTAATAAAGGACTCAATGTACAGGCTAACGGTTTCTCTTGTTATCTCACCAAATGATTCAATGCCTAAATCCAGCAGAAAGTTTTCCAACCTATGCAGTCTGCTCCGTATAGCACGAATTGAGCCATCGCTAAGTCCACGCTCTAATTGAGATTGCTAAAATCCCTCAAAAAGCTCTCCGTATGCTTTTGAAAACCCCTTCTCCTTCCCGTTTTTCTGTCGTATCACCACCCCTAAACGGATGAAATCGTGTAACAACGTCAGTGGCTTGTTGATGCGATGCAGGGCGTGTTTGTTGTCGTAGTATTCACCGTACCTTTCGGCACGGAACGCTTGACAGTATTCAGAAAATACTTCGACATCGTGCGTTCTCGCATACTTCAGCAAGGTGTCCCACACCCTGCTGGAACGGTCTAAAACGTGCTTGCTGTACCCCATGGCAATCATTTTGTCTTTCAATTCCAAAATGTACCTTGCCAATTGGTCGGACATTACGGTCTGTTTTTGGTGCTCCATGTGCTACCTCCATAAATTTGATGTGCTGATTATTATCCTCAGCCTGATTTATGTGAAGCTATGCATAAGTCGGCTTCATATTTCATCCGTCCTTTCAATAAAAAATGCGGATGGTATATTACCATCCGCGCAGGTTTTGAGCTTATTAGTTATGTCTATGTTGGAAATAGCCTGTACTACTGTTTATTTGGATTAAGTGCTGTTAATTGTACAATCGATATTAAACAAACTGCGAAATTCGTTTGTGTACCATAGTGCGCTATTTAGGCTTTCTAATGTGCAACACCCGCTAATCCTTATTATATCTGGCGTTTATACGCTCTCATAGCGAAAAACCACGCCACAATCATAATCCCAACGCACCATGCAAGAGCTATCCATATCTCGTTTCCAACAGGTTCGCAATTAAGTAATGAGCGGATTGTTTCAACTATCGGCGTCATAGGTTGATTTTCGGCGAAAAACCGTAAAGCTTTCGGCATGGTTTCCGTCGGCGCGAACGCCGAGCTGAACAGAGGCAGGAAAATAACCGGAAATGCGTAAAATTGCGCACCTTCTATCGATTTCGCGACAAGCCCCGGAATAATTGCAGTCCACGTCAGCGTAAGCGAAAACAATATGAGGATTGCCGCCACCGCAAGCCATTCAAGGATACTCGCGCCGGAACGGAATCCTATAATCAGCGCAACAACGAAGGTTATCAAAAGCGTGAAAATGCTGGACGTAATCGAAGCGAGAACATGCGCCCACAATGATGAAGAACGATTAATCGGCATGAGTTAGAAAAAATTCTCGAAAAATTGTTGCTCCCTACTTGACACATTCGTACCATTCGTTGAAAAGATTTTTTATCGGGGTTAGCTCGCTTTCGCCCTCGTCGGTATCCAAGTTGTCAGATACGGCTACAAGACGTATATCATGCTCGGGGAAAACTTCTTCGGTCAGTTTGCCAACCTCAATGTAATTACGTCCCAAGCGTGACAAGTCCTTGACGAATACATTAGTTATTTGTCGGAAAATGATATTCCTATTTCAATGGGAATTAACTTTCCTCTTGGCAGTATTATCGGTGGATACATAATCATTAATGAATGTATTTCTATCTGCGAGAATTTGTATAAATGCGGTGTTCCTGTTCCAAAGTTTATCATTCAGTGCTTTAATGCTTCCAAGGAAAAGATGGACGACGCTGGGAAAGATTAGGATCAAAGCAACTTCTGTTCTATTTCGAGGTGTTGACAAAGCCTCTCAAATATGCGCAGAGGGGTGATCGTTATCTTAACTGCTGACCGCTACCGGAAATGTTCTGCTCTGTTAGCGCAAGAATAATTAGCAAATGTGATGTGCCCTCTTTCACTGTTATACTGATTTCACGGTTGAGGTGTGATATAATGAATGTATAAAGTGAGGTGTTATCATGAAGAAGATACTTGTGGTTGTATTGATAATGTGTGTGACTGTGTTTCTGGTTGCCTGTAATGATTCCACCATCACACCGCCAGAAACAGGGAGCCAAGCAGAGCCATCCAGTTCCGAATCACCAAGTAAACTGGAATCAGAAGTGGCGAGCAACATCGAAGACAAGGAGCGGCCAAGTAACTACGACGAGGCCATAGCCCTTTATGAGGAAGATGAACTGGTAAGAGACAATGATGATTCCACCTATTTAAAGAATGTTGAATTATTGGAGTCATGGATTGATAATTACCAGCAAGGCATTCCTGGAGAAGTTGCAGTTGTATTCTCTACTGAGGGAGGTCCCTCTTTATATGTTTTGGAGAGCAATGGTAGTGCCACATATACAATCACCGAATACCGGACATGGGCATTCAATGGCTCACAACTGCTAAAGACATACGAATCATCATGTGTCGTGGAACGGGCCTATGACTATGTTTTTGGCGCTGATTTCTCCGCAGATATCATGAGAAACGCCATCGTATTTCACAAAGTACCAGCGCCGGAGATGATGGAAATGGATTGGGAGCCCCAATCGGATAGCCCTTTTGACAATGGGATAACATTTGAAGAGGCAGAAGAACGAGCCACAGAAATGGATCAACGCATCTATTCCCATTTGACTGTCATTCCTAATATCACTGGGGGTGGCGTTTATTTGCGCCAAAACATTATTGACCAAGCTGTAGATTTTGAATGGTGGGAACGGCGGTATAAGGTTACAGGAGCTATAGATGCAGGAGGCAGAACCTGTTACGTCATCTCCGGCAATTCTGACATTGAAGCGTTGGAACGGGGTGAAAGTGACGGAAATGTAAAGGCTGTCAGCATAGACGGAAATCTTGTCTTTATTGCCAATGAAGCACATGGAGGATGGATATTTGTTGATGATGCAGAGCAGCAAATCATCACGCCAAATATCAATTAGGCATTATGGTTATATATTAATCAATGAATGTATTTCTATATGTGAAAATCTATACAAATGTGGGGTGCCTATACCAAACTTTATTATTCATAGTCTCAATGTATCAAAGGAAAAACTAGATGAGTACGATGAGTACAATGAAGATTCAAAATAATATTTGAGCATATACAATACAACACGGTTCCTGTTCAGATTGAACTGGGATCGCGTTGTGGTATAATATATACAAACAAGTAAATTGTTGTCGCTTGTTAAAAGTGTTGGTGGAGATGATGATATGGTATCCCGTGCGATTGAACAGATTATATTGGCGCTGTTATGCCTTATCTTGCTTGTCTCTTGTCAGGATACCGATGGCATTCAACAAAATAATCAGATTGTATCTAGTGGTGATGAAACGCAAAGCTCCGCGCTGGAAGAAGTCACATCAATTCCTGATTTCTCTGATTTCGTTGCAGATATTGATATTAAACTGGACAATGAACAGTTACTAGCGGATATTGTAGCGTGGGGAGAAGTGGGCAAGGTCTTAAACTGCGATGTGGTTTTAGGGACTGGTGAGGATACGAGCTTTATCTTAGGAGATAATGGGGTAGTAGATGGCAGCTTTACCGTATATGAGGAACAGTATCTAGCATTTCAGCACACACATGGCAACCTCATCGGAGAGGCACGTAACTTTAACCCCATGCTAAATCAGCTTCACCGGAGCGACATTGAACAGTATTTTGGTGAGTACGATTACATCTCTGAAACTGACATTGGAGAGCTTGTTCTCGGCTATATCATCAATGATGACTTCCGCATTAAGTTTGTCTTTGCTTCAACTGAAGGAGATGCCTACCTGCATCACTATAATTTGTTCATGCCCGAGGCATATCGAAACCCAATGGCAAATAATGTGCCCAAGGAGTGGTGATCGTTATTAACAGTCTGATCCGTGAGGTAACTTCTGTGCAGTTGGCGTACGGGCAAGCAAGAGGGGGCATTCGCAGATGTGATGCGCCCTCTTTCACGGCTTGTTTATACTGATTTCAAGGCAGAGGTGTGATATAATGGGCGCAGAATGTGAGGTATTAACATGAAGAAGATACTTGCGGTCATATTGATTTTATACATTACTGTGTTTCTGGTTGCCTGTAATGATTCTACCAACACTCCACCAGAAACCGGGAGCGAAACAGAACCATCCAGTTCAAAAATCCCTAGTGAATCTGAATCGGAAGTGGAGAGCGATACCCAAGACAACAGAGAGCGGCCAAGTGACTACAACGAGGCCATAGCCCTTTATACAGAGAATGAACTTGTACTCGACGATATCTCATCTTCTCCCTTGAAGAATGTTAACTTATTGGAGGCATGGATTGAAAATTACCAGCAAGGTATTCCTGGAGAAGTCCCTGTTGTTCTATATACGGAGGGAGGCCCTACATTATTCATTCTAGAAAGCAACGGCAGCGCGACGTATACCATCATGGAATACCGAAATGTTGGCCATGATCGGCCTCAACCACTAACCATATATGAATCATCGTGTGTCGTGGAGCGAAAATATGATTACGTATTTGGCTCTGATTTCTCCTCAGATATCATGAGAAATGCGATTGTCTTTCACAAAACCGCTGCGCCGGAAATGATTGATTTGGATTGGGACCCTCAATCAAATATCCCCTTTGACGGTGGGATACCATTTGAAGAAGCGCAGGAACGGGCCATAGAGGTTGATGGACGTCTCTTTGCCCATTTATCAGTAATTCCCAATTACTACGGAGGCGGCGTTTACCTACGTCAAAACATTATTGACCAAGCTACGGATTTTGAGTGGAAGGAACGGCATTATAAAGTCACCGGAGCTATTGAGGCGGGTGGCCAAACCTGTTATATACTCTACGGCAACTCGGACCTAGAAGCATTGGAACGGGGTGAAAGTGACGGAAGTGTAAGAGTTGTCAGCATAGACGGAAATCTTGTTTTCATTTCCAATGAAGCACACGGAGGGTGGATATTCGTTGATGATGCGGAGCAGCAAGTCATAACCCAAAATATCAACTGAACATAGTGATCGTGCATTTTCACCTCTGTCCAAATCGAACAGAGGTTGACTTGCGTATTACTCATAAGGAGCAATCCAGGTCCAAAATGGACACGGATTGCTCCTTTTCTTTTTAAGATTAAGTTAAACTCAACAGGCCATTTGCGGCCAAGACCTTAATCATATGCTGGAGATTTCTCTGTGCACTACCTTTACGGTAATTGGCGTAAACTCCGGCAGGCATATGATATTTTTTGCACATGGCAACGTGATCGGCCCCTTCCGCCACTTCCCGGTCAATTGACTTGACAATCTCCATATATGCCTTGGGTATGTCGATATTGTATATCTCATTGTAGATAGATTCCAAACTGCTGTGATATTGCAGCATGGCACGCAATCCGTAATTGATTAGTTTGTAGGTCGGCAAGTAGTATTTATTCCGATAACGCAATAGAAATAGAGCCGCCTTTCTCCGATTCTCCGGCTTAGACCAGTCATATCCCACCAACTGCCACGGGTGAAAACGGTTGGGACAAGCAAGCTCAAGAAACGCAAATCTTGTAAGTTTATATGCCGCCATTACTTCGCCAAACCCAAACTCAAACAGAAAGTGGGTACCGTACAAGTCTAGTATATCCTCATCATCCAATCCCCCCAACAGATCGCGTAGACGCTTGACCTCATACTCCAAATTAAGCTGCGGCCGCTCCAGTTCGTCCACCTCCTGGAAACAGAAGGTGTCGGGATAGGTGGCATTCAGCGCCTTGCTCGGCTTGGATTCAAAGCAAATGCGCAGCATGTCCCCCAGCTTGTACAGTTCAAAGACATGCCTGCCCATCATGGCGTATACATCGGATATACCCCAATGGAACACCCACTCCACAAGATACTTGATGCAAGCGATGGCGTTCTTCTGCCCCTGCTCACCCAGCCAGAAGTCCTCTGGAAAGCCCTCACGCTCTCCATCAAGTACCTCCTGGTATATCTGCTGCGTGGTTATCAGGGATTTGTAGTAGTCGTTCATAGATAGATACCCCCATAGATGATAGGCAGCCCCCAGGTGGGGGCTGTCCTTTTATTGTGTTCAGCTTGCAGATACGTCCTGGTCCGGTTCATGGTTGGGCAGGCAGCATTTGTAGGCATGTAGGATCGTGTCCTCAATCCGTTGGCGTTCAATGGCGCTGAATGGATGCACTACATCAGTGTGGATATAATCGATT
>Ga0153949_1000435_pt1 | contig 14538 bp, 13 predicted proteins | sample TSNJ033MetaG_FD_104705 | JGI IMG/M metagenome (GOLD analysis project Ga0153949, IMG submission 104705) | Attine ant fungus gardens microbial communities from New Jersey, USA - TSNJ033 MetaG | ecosystem: Host-associated > Fungi > Mycelium > Unclassified | place: USA: New Jersey, Wharton State... | reverse complement strand
TCCTACAAGCATTCCAATTATTGAAATAGGAACAGCCTTAACTTCAAAGTATTGTGAAAAAGAAGATTTATGTTTGTGGATCACATTTTCATTCTTTATAGCTACTTTGGATTCTTTAATAAACATTATACCCAGTAAAGCTATTACTAAGAGGACAATAGATAAATTAATTAAAATATTAAAGCCAAATCTTTTATAGAGAAACATAGATAAAAACGGTCCAATTGCGGAAGACAATGTAACAGATAATGCATAATATCCAATCCCCTCACCTCGTCTCTCTTCTGGAATCGTTTCACCAGCTAATGTTCCTGAAGCTGTTGCAGCAATACCAAACCCTATACCATGTAAAAACCTTGCTATTAAGAGTAACAATATATCATGGACAAAGTAATATGAAATACTAAAGAAGAGAAATATAACTGTCCCAAGGTACAATAAATTTTTTATCCCAATCTTCTCAATATTATTACCTGCCCAGAGTCTAGCAATAAATCCTCCAACAATGAATAATCCGGTTAGAATACCTGCTGTCCCAGTGGAAGCATTGTAAAAAGAAATAGCATGAGTACCAATTACAATAGTTGGTAAATAAAATACTAAATAAAATATAAAATTTAAAAGCATATTAATAATAAATGTCGGTGTCCAAAGTAATTCTTTTTTCATTGATTTCCTTTTCTTATCTGTTTGATTTTTTAAAACTTAATTAGTATACCAAGTATAACTGCTAAGAATATCCTTGGGACGGAAAATCGGAATTCAGGGATTGATTATTTAGCTCATAATTTAACAGTTTTGAGCTGTTTTTGTGTATACTATAAATAAAGAGATTTTAACGGCTCATAACTAAGGGTTATAAGTAGAGGAGAAATAATGAAATTTGGATACGCTCGAGTGAGTACGACCGATCAAAAACTAGAAAGTCAAATTGAAAATTTAAAGGCTGCAGGAGCAGAAAAAATTTACCAGGAGAAATTTACTGGAACAACGACAGAGCGACCAGAATTTCAAAAATTACTTAATCAACTCCAAAAAGACGATATGCTTATTGTAACCAAGTTAGACCGGTTTGCAAGAAATACTCGAGAAGCTTTGGAAATCATTCAGCATTTATTTCAGAATGATATAAAAGTACATATCTTAAATATGGGGATTATTGATAACACCCCAACAGGTCAGCTTATATTTACTATTTTTAGTGCCTTTGCTCAATTCGAACGAGATATGATCGTCAATCGTACAAGCGAGGGTAAAAAGTATGCCAGGGACAATGATCCATCATTTAAAGAAGGGCGCCCTCAAAAGTTTACTGAAGAACAAATTACTTTTGCTTTTGAACTGAAGAAGCAGGGGATGACTTATAAAATGATTGAGCGAAAAACTGGGATTAGCATTGCGACGCAAAAAAGAAGGTTTAATAAATTAAGATAATTTACGATATGATATAATTAAAGGGTTAGTTTAATATTGAAATATTATAAATGGTACGCTAAGAGCTACATAATATATATATAATATAATGAGGAAAGATGGATACAAATTTTTTACTAAATGAAATTACTGATTACTTTCAGAATGTACTAAAAAAAACTCCTGGCGAGCTGAAAGAGGAGACATTATATAAAGAGGTTAAAGATTCAAGACTTAGATTTTGTTTTGCTGCTTTCCATAAAAATTTTAACGAATTATTAGTATTCTATAATGCCAAAGCACAATCTAATGGGCACTTTAATGCTGACCCAAGTCGTGACTTAATGCATTTGCTTGAAATGTTCAAGGACTTCAAATTTGGTTTTGAAGGTACGGATAGTGCGTTTAAGTTAGTTGAAACCTATAGTGAAGCACTTAAGACTATTGAACCTGCATTATCTCCTTCAGGGGGCTCAATTATTCCTGATGATTACGAATTACTGCCTATTTTGAAATATGCCCCAATAATTATTTTTGAAAAACAATTAAAAAATAATGAAACTTCAACAGAAAGTTTTCCACTTACAATGGTAAACGAAGGATCTTATGCAAGAGTGTATAAATATCTTGACACTAATTATGATACTGTTTTTGCTCTAAAACGAGCTAAAGATGAATTAACTCCAACTGAGTTAATAAGATTTGAAAAAGAGTTTAAATTGATGAAAGAATTAGATTCTCCTTATATCGTAAAAGTATATTCATATAATAAAAAAAATAATGAATTTAAAATGGAGTATGTAAAGCACTCTTTAAAGGATTACGTATCAAAAAACAATTCGCAACTAGGTATTGCCAAAAGAAGAAATTTATGTGGGCAGTTATTTCGAGCATTTGAGTATATACATTCAAAAAATATTTTTCACAGGGATTTATCACTTGGAAATATTCTTGTGAAAGTACATGATGATGGTTCTTGTATTGTAAAAGTATGTGACTTTGGATATTTTAAAGAAGAAGAGAGTACATTGACTCGTCAAGATACTCTTTTTGCGGGAAGCCTCAATGATCCCTCATTAAAATTACTAGGGTTCGATAAATATAATATACAGCATGAACTTTATGCCCTAACTCAAGTTATATTTTATATTATGACGGGTAAGAAAAATTTGGAAAGAATAAATAAAGAGTCAATAAAATCTTTTCTTGAATTTGGTATGAATAGTGATTTGTTGAAGAGAGCAAAAACATTGCAAGAATTAAAAAATAAGTTTTCAATAACAAATTGGGAAAATTAATTCTAAATATTTTTTAGGAGCAACAAAATCCCACTATTTAGATAAAACTGAAAGATTGACAAGCAAAAATAAAGTGTTATAATAAAATTAACGAATAGTAGGTAAGCATTGCTCACCACTGAGACCGAGGTACTGCCAAAAAACCTCGGTTTTTTTTATTTTGCTAAAAAACATCCCTCTGCCAAAGGGATGTTTGTGATAATATGGCGCTTATCGTCGGTTTTTCAACCAATCCTTGACCAGCTCAAGAATTACTCCAACCACAACTGGAGCGACAACTGATACGAATAGTAGGCTAAGCATAGACTCACCCCCTTTCTAAGGCTAGATTGCATCAGAAAGGTGCGCCATTAAGAATTGTATCATAAAAAATGGCATAATTCTTTTAACAATAGTAGCGAAATATTTTTCAGTAATAGTATGGTTTTTCGTAAAATTAACATAGGCTATATTAGTAAACTCATGATATTAGGTGTATTTGTATATTGAGTGTTAATATACACATGTTCTAACACTTCTAGTAAATTAATGACCAAAAATCGTCAAAGATGTTTATGGATTTTGCAGAAAACAAAAAGTATCCAGAAAATGTTAGTTTTCTGGATACTAAATATTTAATTATCACTAGCTAATAATAAGAAGTACTTTATATCATTTTGTTATGCGGTATGTGGTTGTTAAGTTTTTATTCTCCATATCAAGGTTTCCATTGATAACCTTGATTTTTAAGAACATAACTGGGTTTTCTATACCAACTTTTTCCATTTCATCTAGTAATTTATCCGTGAAAGGTTTGGCTTTATTTTTTAAATCATCAAGAGTAGTTTGTGTGCGAGGAGAAACCTTTGGTAAATTTATTTCTAGCTTATATTTTCCTGGATCAGCAATATTATCATATAACCCCCAAGTAGCACCTTTACCAAATACGTTCTCAAATTCTTTTGAATCTGGTCTGGAGGCTTTAGCTGCGATATTAAATTGTGCCGCAGGTGTTAGTTTTTTTTGAGGGATAGAGTCATTATTACTGATCTTATTACAACCTACTAATAGAAGTATAGTTATTAATAAGATAGGGAATATGAGCCTTTTATTTATATTTTTGTTTGACATACAACTTTATTATAGCAGAAGAGTAAAGATTTGAAGCATTCTTAATCCGAAAGTTGCAATAACACCTCCGGATGCAATGGTTTGAGAATAGTTATAATTATTTTGATAAAGCATATTAGCATGGGTGTCAAAGAATCTAATTGTATTTACATCCTCATCGGCACCAGCAAGTTTAGCAGATACCTTTAATAAAGTCTCGTACGCAGACATATCTTCGGGTTGAGTTTCTTTAACTACATCCCTATTCAAATATACTTCAACTGCCCATTCAACTGATACGTTCGGTTTGTTTTTAGGAGTAAATTTATAAACTGTTTTAACTCCGATTTCAGGCTCATCTGTTCTTTCTGCAGAAGTTACAATAATTGCCCCATTTTGTAATTTTAGTGCGAGAGCATTATAAATATCAATTTTTTGTTGTTCAATCGGCAAGACTAATATTCCGTAATATTTTTTAATTTTATTTAAAATATCCGTTTTAATTTGTCCATTTGATATTTTAATAACTTCTGGACCATCTCCAGGATCAATGGTAGCGGTTTCGGTAAGTTTTACATAGACATTGTAAGGGCCTGATTTAAATTTTTGTTCTTGATCAAAGCTAATTGTTCCAATTGCAGGATCTTTCAATAAGGGAAGTACTTCTCCTATTCCTGCCAGCACTGCATGAATTTCAATGAAATCACTGTCCTCAAGTTTACTAAATCCTTTATCTCGCCCTGAAACTGCGTCGTTATCTATTGCTACTGCACCAGATCCTGAACCAATTGTAAATTCAATAAATTGGTCAAAAGCCCATTGACGTGGCATTGGAAATCCTAGATTTCCACTAAAGCCCGTAGACATATCAGAAACGAATGCTAATTCTGCAAATCCTGCATCAATCATACGATTACATATATTACGTGTTCCATAGACCCCTACTCGATAACCGTGGCTACGTAATATTGGTGCTAATGAACCAAAGTAAGGGAGGACTGTGCCGTCTATATCGCCATCTTGTATATCAACATCGACCGCAAAATAGATGACTGTCCCAAGAGGGATGCCTAAATTAATTGCGGTATTACTTGCGGCATTGGCATCTGATGCGCCTTGGAATGCTGTGAAATAGTCCATGTCCCATCCCCCATCTTGGTAAATTGGAAAGACGCTAATCCCAGCATTAAATAGATTTGTTAATTCTTCTACGGTTAAAAATTTATCTCGCTTATCTGCTCCAACACCTACAGTTCCTGTCAAGTAACGTCCAATGATATGTACATCTTCTTTGGCCAATGTCTGAATTTGAGCTAGAGTTAACTGTGTTGCCGTATCTGCACCTGTGGCCCATCGATCTGTGTCCCCAGCACTGGAAAGAAGTCCTTTCATTACAGGCATATCCGCAATATTATTGACAGGCTTTAATATCATAAATTCTTTAAATTGTTCAACTGCAAGTGCAACATCTTCGTTAAAATAATTATTTAGTAGTCCATCTTGGTAGAAGCCATTGACGTATAACCCGGCTTGAAGGATTCCAACAATAGGACCGGAGTCATTAAGTTTTAAAGTTGGGGTTTTTGTTGTCGTGCCAGGACCATACACCCCGTTTGCAACACCTACTCCATTAGGGTCTTTACTTCCAGGAGGGAGCATCCCTTCTTCTGCTTGCAAGGCATAGATTAGCGCTGTATTTGTCTCTCTCTGATAAATACCATCACAAGGAAGAATTCCGAAATAGTCATGATAAACAAGGTTTAAATTTTGTTGGATGAGTCTTACTTTAGAATCCCCTCCAGGAACTAATACAAAAGCACTCATATCAAATAAAGCAGCTGCCCACATCGCTGATAAAATTCCGTCAGGGTCAAAACCTGCATATCCTTGCAATTTAATGACAGCTTGTCGAGTAGAATTGGAGTATACTCCGTCAAATGCGCCTGGGCTAATCCCTTTACACCAAAACGCTCCTTGAATAAGGGAAACAATATTACTTTTATATCCATCCACTAGTTTAGGGGTTACTTTCTCATCAAATAAACGAGAAGTTGTTGGCCCAAAGATTGGTGAAAGAGAGGAATGAGCAATACCCAGTTCGATTTGAAGCCCTTCAATAAGGCTGTAAATAGTAGGCCATCCAGTTTTTCCGTTTTCTGGACATTTATCGAACTCGAGTATATTTCCATAAGTTTTGTTTAGCCATTTTTGTGTTGCAAGTACCATTTCATCTGCCATTTGTATTCTCCGTTTTATTATTATAAGATAAGTAGAGGCCTCTTTATTATCTTAAAGTTATTATACTTCCTAAAGTTTAATTGTTTTAGGTTGAGTAAAATATTTTTTACTCAACCTTATGAAAATAAGTCACAGATGATATTGTGATTATATCTACTGTGACTTAAAATTTATTTCGCATTTTCATCAACAACTTTTAATGCTTCTTTTATGTGTTTTATTGTGGTAGCTCTAGGGTCTTTATCTGTAACTGTATCTTTTACACTGCCATCTTTATTAAAATGAGTAACTCCGTTTGGACCTGGAGCCCATAAGGCAGCTTCATCAGGGTTAACATCCGGTTCCAATATAACGATAGTATCATCAGTCATAAAACTTAAATCCTTAATGGATTTTTCAAAGCTATCGTAAGTATGAAATTTCTTAATACACCCTTGTATAGTGTAATTTTCTCCATAAGGAATAGGTTTCTTTTCTTCTTCTTTTGATGTATCTATTTTATGAGTTTGACTTAGTTTCGTATTATTTTCCTGCTTGACATTTATATATATTCCACCAGTTAATAATAACGCCCCTACAATAATAGATAGTTTAATTTTTTTCAAACGAACCCCTTCTGTTATTTATTAGATACCTGATAACTTGTTCCCTTTTTGGGAGCATATGAGTTAAATGCCATTTCATGCCACCATGTACCTGTACTCGTATAGTATGAAGCGGGACTACTATATTTGATCAAAGCTCCATATGCCCCTCTTTGGTCATAGTATTGTTTACGAGAATCCCCCATATCAGCTATTCTACCGTCATCTACATGAGCTTTCCATAGTAAGTATTGTCCGCTAGATTGTGGCCAAGAGGCAAAATAAGCACGTGAAAATTGCCAATTAGCCCCAATAGAGAGATTTTCCCAAATAGAAGCTCCTGGATTTACTCCAACAATATTATCTTGAGTTTGGGCAGGAGGTACATTAGTTCTTGTAGAATAAAAATTTGGAAGTGAGATTCCTGTGCTTTCATCTATCTCTTTCCGTGCCTCAGCAACGGTTATTATTTTAATAGCGTTGTTTTTCGTACTTAAAGGTTGATTGCTATCATAAGTTGCAACTATTTTTGAACTATCTTTGTTAAAAATAGTTGCTTTTCCATGTAAATATGCTCCGCTAGGCATTACTAGTATAGAATCTGATTCTTTTAAATCTTGAAAAGGCACATCTGATATAGTATCTGGTACAGGTTTCTTTTCAGCTGCATGAGCAGGAGAGTTTACTAATAGACCTCCTCCAAATAGTATGGCTGTTGTCGCCATTAGGTAAATTTTGTAGTTAGTTTTTTTCATGAATTTTAAGTTCCTTTTAATTTATTTAATGAATTAAGTTTATCACAAAGGTAATTCATTGTGAAATGATAAACGAACTTATTTTTAAAGAACTTAGATTTTATGATTATGTTGTGAATTTTTTATGTTTCCCAATTTAAGTGCAAAAGAAAAGATATCGAGGGAAGTAGAACACCTGATATACATATTGATACGGATGAGCCAACTTTTGATATCTAGTTATGAAAGCCACAAGATGCACAAACCCACTTGTATTTTATAATGACTTCATAAGTAATTTCGACAACTAATTTAATTTTTTTGTTGTAAAATTTAATAATGAACGGTGAGCAAAAATAGAGTCCTTATGGATATGAAAAATTATTATTAGAGTTTATGACACAAATGATACGCAAAACCATACCTACTTTAGATAGTATATTTTTAATAAAAAACAAATTCCACTATAAATGGAATCGATTTATATATTTCAGAAATATATATAAAGAAAAAATCCAGCTTAAAATTAAGCTGGATTTTTTCTTTATCCGACATCTTTTATTTTCAAAGAAATGTAGTCAAATTTGTAGTCATTCAAATGATTTATATTGCTACACTTTGAAATTAAAAATTTCAAGAATCGCTCTAAAATCAATTTTTGAACATCAATTGATGTCTAATGAGTACTTATTTAACTTCTTTAAAAATAACGTGTTTACGAAGTTTTGGAGAGTATTTTTTCAATTCCAAACGGTCTGGGTTGTTACGTTTGTTCTTTTGAGTAAGGTAAAGACGTTCACCAGATTCTTTGTGTTCAAGTGTAATATTTACGCGCATAACTGTTCCTTTCTGACTTTTTTACTGTTTTTATTTAGCGTCTTTTACTTGGCGGCCTTTGTAGTAGCCTTTAAGTGAAACACGGTGTGAGTGACGGTAGTCACCAGTAGTTTCGTCAAAAGTAACAGTTGGAGCTGTCATTTTGTAGTGTGTACGACGTTTGTTTTTCTTAGATTTAGAAGTGTGACGTGCAGGTACTGCCATGGTTTGATTCCTCCGTAGATTTTTTCGTTTTGGATAAGCCCAAAAACGTACTTTACTATAATACACTAATCTTTTTCAAAAAGCAAGCATTGTAAAGTATTTTTACTTGACGTTTTTTAAAAATGTCTAAGAGGTGAAAAAGTTCTAGAGGTGGAATGACAAAGACTTTTGACAGTTATCCGATTAGGAATATTCCTTGTTTTTTGCTAATATATAGTTAAGGATGTTGTAACTTATAAAATAAAAGCTCAGTTCTTCGGAATCAAAGTGCGACAAGGATTATTTTTCTATCACGGGCAAATCAGTGTTCGATGAAAACTATTTTGAGTCAAACAGGGCAAAGTTTCAGGAAATTTATTTTATAAGGAGAAAACATGAAAAACTGGCAAAAACTTGTTTTAGTATTTTTCATAGCAGCTGCGTCTCTTTTGGCTCAGTTTGCTTTTAATGCACCTTTGGTAGCACGATTTATCATCACTGTTGCAGGTGGTATTTTGGCACTTTCAATGTTTATTGAAATGATTAAAACGCTACGTAAAGGAAATTATGGTGTTGACTTACTCGCCATCACTGCTATTATCGCGACGCTATTGGTAGGAGAGTATTGGGCATCATTAATCATTATTTTGATGTTGGTTGGAGGCGAAACGCTTGAGGATTATGCAGCGGGCCGTGCCAATCGTGAATTGTCTGCCTTGTTGCAGAAAACACCAGATATTGCCCATGTCATGCAAGAGGGTAAAGTGGTCGACATGGACTTGGATGATGTTGAGATAGGGGCTCATCTCTTGATTAAGCCCATGGAAGTTATACCTATTGATGGGGTACTGCTTTCAGAGGCAGCTATTCTGGATGAATCCTCTATCACGGGTGAAACTAAACCGAATGAGTTGCAACAGGGGGATGAGATTCTTTCAGGGGCAATTAATGGTAGCTCCAGTATCGAAATCCGTACAAGTGTCGCAGCAAGTGAATCCCAATTTCAAAAAATCGTTGCTCTCGTGCGTCAAGCCGAAGCAACGCCGGCAAATTTTGTACGTTTAGCGGATCGTTACGCTGTGCCGTTTACGATTATGGCTTATATCATTGCAGCTGTGGCTTACTTTATCTCTGGTGACCCTGTCCGCATTGCAGAAGTTTTGGTTGTCGCAAGTCCTTGTCCCTTGATTTTGGCTGCACCCATTGCTTTTGTCTCAGGAATGAGTCGTTCATCAAAAAATGGTTTTTTAATTAAAAATGGAACCATCATTGAGAAACTCGCAACAGCAAAGGCAATTTTCTTTGATAAAACGGGGACAATTACCGATGGTAAAATTGAAGTCGATGCCATTGTTCCAGCAGAAGGGGTATCACAAGAAGAGTTACTCAAGATTGTTTACACCATTGAAAAATCTTCCAACCATATCTTGGCCAAGGCTGTTTCCAGCTATGCGGAATCACATGATGTCCAGGGCCTTGAGTTAGAAAGTCTCAGTGAGGTTGCAGGTTTAGGTGTGACAGGACAAATCAATGGTCAATTGATCAAAATCGGGCGTGCCAACTTTGTCGGAGCGCCAGATGGTTTGGACTTTGAGACAGCTTTTTATGTGTCACGGGACGGCCAATACATCGGCGCAGTAACCTTCTCCGACACTTTGCGTGCCAACGCTCCTGCGGTGATTAAAGATTTACGTGACGCTGGTTTTGAGAGTATTACGATGTTGACGGGTGATAATGCGCGTGTTGCTGATAAAATTGCCGCACAAGTAGGGATTACTGAGGTTTACAGCAGTATGTTACCAGAAGAAAAGCTTGCCAAAATCCAAGCTTCAACAATTCATCCAACGATTATGGTTGGTGACGGTGTCAACGATGCCCCGGCTTTAACGCTTGCGGATGTTGGTATCTCTATTGGGACAGGGAACAACACTGTCGCTAGTGAAGCGGCTGATATCGTGCTCCTGAAAAATGATTTGTCTTCTGTGACGAAAGCCGTTCATATTAGTCGTGACACACTAACCATTGCGAAACAAGCGGTTTTGATTGGGATCATCATTTGTGTTATCTTGATGTTAATTGCTGCTACAGGGCTTATCCCAGCAATTATCGGTGCTCTTTTCCAAGAGGTTATTGATGTTGTTTCAATTCTTTATGCCTTAAGAGCCTTGAAGGGTTTTAAGAATAAGTAATAAAAAAATCGTCAGTTTTGACGATTTTTCTTTTGGTTTTCTATCCATTTCTTACGCTCGTTTAAGGCCCATTCGTATTTGCCCATCTTATCAGGGTGGAAGTAATCAGCTTTTCGTAGTTTGTCAGGAAGATAATCTTGTTTCACCCAATGATCTGGGAAGTTATGCGGGTACTTGTAACCTTCACTTCGTCCAAGATCCTTAGCTCCCGCATAATGCCCGTCTTGTAAGTGCGACGGGATAGGAAGATTTCCGTATTTTCCTAAATCTTCTATAGCAGCGTCCAGAGCCATATAAGCGGCATTGGATTTGGGAGAAAGGGCAAGATCGATAACGATATTTGCTAGCGGTATGCGTGCCTCAGGAAAGCCCAACTTTTCTGCGGCTTGTAAACCTAACATTGTGTGAACAGCGGCTTCTGGGTTGGCGAGGCCGATGTCTTCATAAGCCATCACTGTCAACCTTCGGGCAAGACTTTGAAGGTCACCTCCTTCAATTAGACGTGCAGCATAGTGTAAACTTGCGTTTACATCAGATCCACGGATTGATTTTTGTAGGGCGCTAAGCAGGTCATAATGCGCATCGCCATCTTTGTCAAAGCTGAGTGCTTTACGTTGAAGCGAGTTTTCCATATCTTCCAGTGTGACATGATGGTTTTCGGAAGATAAGACAGCAAGTTCTAAAGCGTTGTAAACTGCGCGTAAATCCCCGTTGGTTGAGTGGGTGAGAAAGTAAAGCGCATCATCCTCAAGAGTAACCGCAAAGTCAAAACCTCGTTCCTTATCTTCAAGAGCAAGGTTTACAGCACGCTGTAAATCATCACTTTCTAAAGGTTTTAACTCGAAAATCTGCACACGACTTCGGATGGCAGGCACAACGCTAAAATAAGGGTTTTCCGTAGTCGCACCGATTAAGATAATCTGGCCATTTTCTAAGAGAGGCAGAAGAAAATCTTGCTTCGGTTTATCTAAACGGTGAATTTCATCCAAGAGAAGTACAAGTTGCCCAGAAAATTCCGCCTCAGCTGCAATTTCTTGTAATTTTTTCTTGCTGTCTGTTGTCGCATTAAAGCTACGGAAAGCGGCGTTCATTGTGCCAGCAATAGCCGATGCAATGGAAGTTTTACCAATTCCCGGAGGGCCGTAAAGAATCATGGAAGTTAAAAGTTTTGTTTCAACCATCCGGCGAATAATTTTTTTCGGGCCAACAAGATGAGATTGACCGATAATCTCGTCAATATTACGCGGTCGCATTCGGCGAGCTAAATTTTGATGCGTCATATAAAGGTATTCTCCTTACTGCCTAGAGATAATAGGCGTAAATCAAGCTGTCAACATAAAGATCATCAATGAAATATTCTTTTTTTAGTCGGCCTTCAAGTTCAAAGCCGAGACGCTCGTAAAGAGCCACTGCTGTGGGGTTGCTTGACATTACATTGATGGTGATTTTTTCGTATTTTTCGGCACGCGCTTCGTGGATAAGGTGTTGAATAAGTTGAGTTGCAACACCTTTTCCTCTTGCCTCTTTTACAGTCATTACACCGAAAGTGATCACATGTGAACCAAACTCAGACTTGTTGCGGGGCCCATAATCTAAGACACCCAAAAGAACACCCTCTTCTTCCGCAAGAAGATAACGTGTTCCTTGCAATACTTTTTTCATTATTTTTTCAGCAGAGCTGTTGATGATAAAGGGTGTGGATTTTAACGTCCAGTTTTGATTTTCGATTTTAGCCACATAAGCGAAATCATGGGGTTCGATAGGTCTGATTTTCATATATTTCTCTCTAGAGATAATTTTTATTTCTGTTATAATTATAACAGAAAAGTATTACGACGTTTAAACTCCCAATTGCTATTTTAAGTCGAAGCATTGGAGAGGAAATGTCTTGTAACAGAAAAAGAGGTAGAAAATGGCAAAGTACGGTTTTTTAGATATTTTAGATGAAGAATTGAGCAAGAATTTCAGTTATGATTTCGAGATAAATTGGGACAAAAGAAATTTTGCTGTTGAAGTCAGCTTCCTTTTGGAAGCTGCTAATCCAGAAGGCGTTGTTCTTTCGGATGCAGAAGGCGTCGAGTCGGAAGAAAATGTTCTTTATGAAGATGCTGTAATCTTCTATAATCCCAACAAGTCCAAGTTTTCAGAAGAAGAATATTTAGCAGGTGTGGCTTATTCAGACAAAGGATTGTCTCGTGAATATATTGCTTACTTTGTTGCTTTCTTACAAGAAACAGCGGATGAAGGCTTAGATGCTTTGATAGATTTCTTAAATTCCGATGAAGAAGAATTTATGCTTGAATTTGATCAAGAAAAATTTGAAAAAGGATTGGAAAATCTTGAAGAAACAACTTTTTTCAAGTACCCCCGTTATTAATGTAAGGAAGAGGATAGACAATAATATGAACAATTGGAACAGTATCACTGTGCGCATCATTCGTGCAGCAGAAGAAGCTATCAGTAATATCTTAGTTGAAGCAGGCTCAGCAGGGGTTGAAATTAACGACAGTGCAGACTATCTTCATCACAAGGACCTTTTCGGAGAAGTGCTTCCTCAGGTAGAACAGTCAGAAATGGTGGAAGTGACTGCTTATTATCCGGAAAACATGCCGATTACTGAGCTTAAGTCAGACATTGAACAAAAGATACATGCCTTAGCAGCAAGTTTTGACGTGACCAACGTTGAAGTACGTACAAATAATCTTGCGGAACAAGATTGGGCAGATGCTTGGAAAAAATATTTTGAACCAGCACGCATTACTCACGATTTGACGATTGTCCCAAGTTGGACAGATTATACTCCTCAATCTTCAGCTGAAAAGCTGATTCGCCTCGATCCAGGGATGGCTTTTGGTACAGGGACGCACCCAACAACAAAAATGAGCCTTTATGCCTTGGAACAAATCATTCGCGGGGGCGAAACGGTCTTGGATGTTGGCACAGGCTCTGGGGTGCTCTCTGTAGCTAGTGCTTATCTTGGTGCAAGTGAAATTCATGCTTATGATATTGATGAAGTTGCTGTGCGTGTAGCACGTGAAAATATTGAACTTAACCCAAATACGGATAAAATTTCCATCTCAGCCAATAATTTATTGGAAGGTATTGAGCAACAAGCAGAAGTGATCGTTGCAAATATCTTGGCAGATATTCTTGTACTTATGACTGACGATGCTTACCGTCTGGTCAAAGACGAAGGTTATTTGATTATGAGTGGCATTATCGCTGACAAGGCAGATAAAGTCATTGCGTCAGCAGAAAATGCTGGTTTCTTCCTTGAAACGCGTATGACTCAAGGGGAATGGAACTGTGTGATTTTCAAAAAGACAGAAAACCGTGAAGGGGTAATTGGCGGTTAAGTATGGCAAATCAATATTTTGTGTTCAAAAAGCAACCGGAAATTGGTGAAGTCTTCACAGTTGACGATAAGTCAGCTGTACATCACATTTTTACAGTCATGCGGACGAGTGTGGGGCAGAAGCTACAGCTGGTTTTTGAAGAGGGGCAAGTGGGCCTTGCCGAGGTTGTCTCTAGCGAGCAACGCACTGTACGTTTATTAGAGATGCTGGATGTACAAATGGAGCTTCCCGTTCATATTACTGTAGCACTTGGATTCCCTAAAGGCGATAAATTAGAATTTATCAGTGAGAAGGCAACGGAACTTGGTGCAAGTGCAATCTGGGCCGCGCCCTTCAAATGGTCTGTGGCCAAATGGGACAACAAGAAGCTCGCTAAAAAGAAGGAAAAATTAGATAAAATTGTTTTAGGGGCTGCTGAACAATCTCGCCGTCAAATATTGCCAGAAATCCGTTTTTTTGAAAAGCTGTCTGAACTAGTTGCTACATTTTCTCAATTTGATCAAGTGTTAATTGCTTATGAAGAATCTGCTAAAGCAGGAGAGCAAGCGAAACTGGCTCAAAGTATGGCGAGTTTAAAAGCGGGTCAAAAAGTTTTACTGCTTTTTGGACCAGAAGGT
>Ga0153949_1000429_pt1 | contig 14628 bp, 16 predicted proteins | sample TSNJ033MetaG_FD_104705 | JGI IMG/M metagenome (GOLD analysis project Ga0153949, IMG submission 104705) | Attine ant fungus gardens microbial communities from New Jersey, USA - TSNJ033 MetaG | ecosystem: Host-associated > Fungi > Mycelium > Unclassified | place: USA: New Jersey, Wharton State... | reverse complement strand
GGAATGTGACTATCAAGGTGAGCATGGTGCATTTCAAATATTTACAACAAAGCAATTTGTAAGATTTGACTGTTATGGTATGTATCAGGATGACTTAAATAAGCTTATAGATGTTTTACTTAAATATGAATGTCCTTTATATGACCCTCAAATATCTGAACGTTTTGACGGGCATACAACATAATAAGCATTTCTTAATTTATCTCAAAAAATAATGTTACATCTATAAACGCTTTCATTACTATTTGTGTCGACAACCAAAGGCAGCAGAAGGGAAATTTATATGAAAAAGTATAAAAGCGAAATAGGCTATTCTTTTTATGTTTTAGGCAGTTGTACAACGCCGATTATAATTTGCTTGATTGCCCATCTGTCATCATCAATGTTACATCCGCATAACTTTTTACAATATCATCATGTGATACAAGAATTGCAATAATATTGTTCTCCATTATCAGCTTACGTAATTGCTACAGGAATAATACGCTGTTTTCCTGATCCAGTCTCGCTGTGGGTTCATCGCACAGGACTATTTTAGGCTCATCAATAATTGCACGGATAATTGCAATTCTCTGCTGTTCACCGCTGAAAAAACTTTTAAGTTCCCTCTCCTGAATCTGCCCCAACCCCAAAACTTCCAGATAATGGCTAATACGCTCATCAATATCCTTTGTTACTTTTTTATTTTTGGCGTCTTCTTTGACGCTAATTGATAAACTGGAGTGCCAAAGACAAAAACATCTCCAGAATCTATCATTGATAATAATCCGGCTATTGCATAAAGCAGCATTGTTTTTCCAGAACCAGAGGAGCCCGAAATCGCTGTAATCTTATTTTCTTCAAATGAACAGGATAATAAATTTCGCTTATTACAACCATCGTTGATTATATATATTACCTTACTTAACTCTACTTCACTTGCCATAACTATAAACTCCACTCTGGAAAATAGGAAACCGCTTTTTCAACTAATATAAATTGCAATAGTCCTGCTAAAAATATCTCATATTGTCATACATCCATCAATTCAGCTAAGTGAGCCTGACTTGATGGTGCAAAACAAATCTGATATCGTATGTAAAGCATACGAAAGTCTGCTGAGCAGTTTCCCATGATCTAACGTCTTGATATTCTTTTCAACAACTTACTATCCGCAGCAAGTTGTTGACGGTGGAGCATACGTCACTGACATTATACACTTCGAAATTAATGTCGATAATAATGTGTAAGTATCACTATTAACCTTCTCATCACCCAGACGCATTGCCATTTCATTACATGATTGAGACTCAAATGTGTTACCAATTTTTTCTTTCATCTATTTCCTCCTTTCCTACTATTATCTATAATCATATAAAGCTTTAATAATAAAAAGCTTATACAATACTTTTATTAATATAACTTACAATTTATTTCTTAATAAGTCATACATTGAATCATAATTAAGGTATCCTCTCGTACACCATTCTATAGCCTCATATGTATTTCCTCCATTCAAATGCTTATCCTTTAAAGTGGCAAACTGTCCTTCTTGAAATGATGAAGTTTTACATTTATCTGGAAATTCGTATGATAATTTAATATTATTTACTGTTTCTGAAAAGCTATTACTATAATCATTTATAAACTTATTTATTGATATTTCTCCAACCACATAACCACCAAAAGTCTGGAATACTTTTTTTATATATGCAATAACATATTCGTTCCCGGTAGTTTCTGTAGCAGAACATACTATAATACGTTTAGCTAACAATTCAAAAACATGTGACCAATACGCAATTCTATCAATGAAATCCTTCATAATTCCAGATATGTGATGTATATAAACTGGTGACGATATTATTATAATATCCGACTCAATTAGTTTTCTTTTAATTTCTCCCATGTCATCTAAATTATCCTGAGGACATACACCACATTCAAAGCATTGACAGCAGCCACAGCAATGGTTCAATATTATCTGATTAGCCATGATTAGCTCGACTTTATTACTAATCTTTAATTCCTGTAAAAACGGACTTAATACTTCATATTCTCTCGAATTAGTTCCCCTCATGCTTGCAATAAAACAAGTAACTTTTTTCTCTTTTATATTCATTTTATATAACCTCTATTCCAATAATAATACGCTAGGAACCTTTCCTTTATACAGTACTCTCAATAGTGTATACCCAACACCGGATTCACCAGTTAAAAGACCAAAGTCTCTATATTTAGGTACATGATTTACAAAAAACATACTATTTTCTTTGTAAAATGAAATTATTTTTTCTACTCTCTTTCGTAATAAGAGTGCCATTTCGCTTTTTTCATTTATGTTTACTCCTAAAGCTAACATAAATTCTATTTCACTACAAGTTCCATGACATAAACACATACTATCATTTTTATCCATCTTTAACTGCGTAACTGCTTTTTTTATAAAGTAATCATATTCTTCACGATATTCCATTTTTTTGCAAGCTAGCGCCCCAATGCCTAATCCTGAAACTCCATGACACCATGACATGTTTTGCATATAATCGTTACCTATTAATCTGTCGTTAATTTGTTGACACAAAAAGCCTATTTCACTATTAAAGTTATTTTCAAGAATATCCTTAATAAGATATAAAATATATATCATTCCGATATGACCATGAGCAAAGCCTATTGACGTAATATTTCCAGAGGACTTTATGCATTTTATGATTTTAGGAGTTAATATTTCTAGTATCTCAATAACTTCATTCTTACATAATCCTAATTGGTAAATTTTATATAATAATTTTACATAACTCCCTACTGTCATCCAGTCTGATAAAATACTTCCTTTCTTCTTGCGTACGGAATTTTTAAACTCTATAAGAAATGATTTTACTTTATCATAGTTTTCTATTATTAGATTAAAATAGATTACAGAAGCACTATCACCATAGGCAGTTTCTCCAATTTCAATACTTAATTTGTTGCAATTATCTATTATATTTTCTATTTCTCTAGAATAAACTCCGCTTAAATCGTTTACATACTGAGAAACGAAATGAAGAAAAAAAAGTATGCCAATGTTACCACAGTAAAGTCCCTTTTCTGTAAATCCTACTTCCGTTTCGGATTTATATATATCAATATGTCTCCATAAAGTCAAATTATTTTCAGTATGTAATGAATTATTAAGAATTTCATTACCTAAATCATTACATATCTCCATTATAGTGAGCTCAATTTCTTTTTCTGTTTTAAGTCGTAAGCTAAAAATATGAGGGGTGTTATATTTCATTTTCTCTTTATCAAAATCGCCTAACAATACTCTGATTTTTACTTTCTCTCTGTTAATGGATTCTTTATTAATGCTGCAAAATCTTTTTAAAACTACGTGTAGGCTACTTTCTTTATAAAAATCATTTATTTTTCCGTTGTCAATAGCCAGAAGATCATTACTCGTCGTTACATTATAAAATATAGGAATTTCTAAGCTTAACATACTTGCTATTTCGTAAACAACAACCTTCTTATTTTTATGTGGATATGCGTAACTATTGTCTAAAAGTCGTTCCATATATACCATATCCCTTAAGTAACTAGGGTGATCACAATATCCGAGTAAGCTTGCATAAATAGCAGTTGCTTTTAATATTTGCCTAACCTTAATTCTTTTGAATGACCTATTGAGTAATTCTATAATTTCATCCTTTTTACTACCGCAAAAGTCTATTATGTCATCATAACCTTTATATATATATTCTTTATATTTAGTATATAATGCTCTTTCATTTCTTAACAATGGAATATTATTATTCACTTGAAGATGACATATTTCATAAGCAAAGTGCATTTCATCGGTAAATACAGCTTTAGGAATTAATATCTTTTCTGGCATTTCAACTCCACCAACAGCTGATATTCCGCCAATATCAATTCCTTTTTTTTCAGTATTATTATCAAATGCAATCATAGGCAGTAAACCTGTTGCTTTTGGATTCATGAATTCTTTTCCTTTAAAATCAATTTCCACTTCCCTTGCTTGTATTTTATCACCAGAAGTTTGCGAGAATAAAGTTTCATAGTCAACAATAATTGGATACTCTTTATATGCAATCAGGTTTTCACAATGAATGTCAGTTCCATTTAGTATGCTCATAATTGCGATTAACTTCCCTAAACGATGATAGTAGCTACAAACTTCCTCTTCACTGTTACACCCTTCATAATTAATAAATTCTTCAACAGAAAAGTTTTCATCAGAGTAAATTAAATTGATCCACAATTTATTATTTGGTAATTTTTTATTTATATATTTCAATAACTTATTATACGCTAACATAATTTTCGCGTCTCTAGGTTTGTAAACTACCTTTACTTCTTCAGAAAAGGTTATAAAAGTAGTACTTTTCCCATGGTTATGAGTATCTCCTTCTGAAAAACTCAAGTTATATATCATATTGCTATTAAGATTTAACTTTTTACTTATCTGACCAAAATTATTATCAATATTATCAAGTAGACCTATATAAAAGTTTATAAATTCCTGTGTCTTTTGTGTAATGATTCGCGCAAGAACTGGGTACTTTGAATAAAACCCCTCTATTCCCTTTACTGTACTATATTTACCCCTAATGAAACTCAGATATCTTTCATTAGGCGTTTCACCATTGAATATATTGGATTCCTTATAACTTTCCATTTCAAAAATCATGCTTTTCCATGTTATCTTACTTAATTGCAACTCTATTTGTCCTATGCAGTTTTCTATAGCAGAAGGTGTTATAGATATATCATTCAATTTTATTTTTTTTATTTCTTTATCTATATAGGAAATAAATGGTCGAACTAACTGCATATTAACGACCTCGCTAATTATAGTATTTGATTTGTTATAGTTTTGGATTATTTCACAATATTTTATATACCATTCCTGCGAGTTTAAATACTCTTCTAGTACGCCCTTTTCATAGTCAGAGTATTTTTTTATAATGCCAGCGAATTCCTCCACTTTAATATCATTAAGAATCAATTTTTCATTAAATAATTCCCTTGTTAATAAACTATTTACATTAAACCATTTATCCTCTAGAATTTCAGGGGAATCATAAATATCTATATTTCTATTTTTAAAAGCTTCGATTCGTTCTTTAATTGTTAATGCATATATAAATTCTTCTTTCACTTTATATTCACCTCGTTCAACTATGAAATATCAATTTTTAAAGCGATTTCGATAGTTTATTGTACTGTCTATAATGATTCCCACAATATCAAAAATCAAATACTTGTGTTCACTCTCCAATTAAAATTAAATTTGATTTACTATCAAAAGAAAGCCCTATAAATATTTTTGGTTCTTACTAACAAATGAGTATTTGCCAATAGATTAATATTCCACGTTCCTTTGATGCTAATTTATTTAATATTCCTTCATCGGAGAATACCCATTGCTAGTAATAACCATATTATTCTCCATATTTACAACAATATGAAATAATGCATTAGTAAATTTGAGGGTGTTATCAAAACGCTTTATCATCTCGCTTGTTTTATTAATTAGTGACATATTAACATATTATTTCAATTTCTAACAATGTTCGTAATTTTTCCTTGTTTTTATGTAATTTTTTCTGCAAATAATTTTTTTAATTATTACCAGAATCAACAATCCCTCCACAATCTTCATGTATAATCTCACATGCTGTTCCCACATCAGTCTTCCTTGGTATGGGGTGTTCAAAACAGCATATGTCCCGATTGGTAGTATGCTTCAACTCCAGTACAAGCTGGTTTACATATCTACATATTTTGGATTCTGAAAGTTCTCCGCAGTCGCCATCGGGTCTTCACATGGGGATAAGCCCTTCAAAACCACGATGCTTGTAATCGAGGTTCCATTTTTCAATAGAGGCAGCTGCAAAGGATTATGTTGCTATTGGATTCTGGGCATTTTTGCCGCAGCGTCCATGAATAATTCATCTAGGCTAGGAAAATCCGCTGTGCCTGTAACTAGTGCTTGAATTATCAAACAGCACATCAGAGCTATTTACGGTTTCTATTCTTGATTCATGTAATAGACTTATTAAGAAATAAAGAAGGTATCCGTAAGGTTATGTTGGAGCAGGAAATAAAAATATCCGGTTTGCTTTTAATCTGCATGAATTAGGTAGTGGAGATGATATCATACTTAAAGTCATTGAGGCGAGGCAGAGCGCAGTGCGTGAACAGCTGATTAAAACTGTCGGAGAAGGGCAGGAAGCGGTACATCTTTTCCATGCTGACCTGTACCTTGTGGATGCTGGTGGAGGTTATCATCGGCATTTTTCCGTACCAGTTCGGAATGCAACATGGGAATATGGCAATGCTGGCAGGTACTGTCATATCGAAGATGCTTATGTTTCTGCTTTGTTTGCCTACAACTATATACCATACCTGGTGTATACGACTGGATGCTAGAAGATGCGGAGACAAAAGAGAAGCTCCATCTGTACGAACAACAGCTGGAGCTTTGTAACCGGCAGGCGCATGAGCGGGAAGTATTTAACTCAGAAATACGCCAGTTCTGGTATGACATGAATTACCATCCGGCCGTCCTGCTGGGCATGATCCAAGATGGGGACTCTGGGTATGCCGAAAGTTATATCAACAGTCTTATTAAGGCTATGGGAATATACAGTTTACAAGGGTATAAAACACTCTCGCCAGGTGCTTAAGCGATATGTCTTCAAATTAGTTTCGGGTGGTAGTATGTTTTTATCCACTCCAAGTCTAAGATAATTTTAGTTTTCATACTCTAGCAGCTTTTCATTTTATTTCTTCCATTGGTTGGATTGACTTGCCAACTACAAATATAGCAACTACTGTACACCGCCAGGTCACTACAATCTATTTAAAACAGAAAGAGACCGTCTTGGTAAGATCCTTAACCCCTAGTTTTTTTGTAGATATCCTGATGGGCACCTTCCGGTTTGCGCGGTGATGATAGATATTACCATCTTTATCTTTCATGACAACAGTTATACGAATGTGCGTTGAAAGCAACTCGCGAATGGTTTGCCATTGCCGTGTTTCATTTTGATGATACACGAGATGTATGACCAACTCGCCTTTCATGGCGCGGAATGCACTCCACGTGAACCTGTGTCAGTTTCCAGATTTCCACCTCATCCAACTCCAGGTGTGTGCTGTCAATGACATAACAGCCAGAAAGTGGGTTTGACTCGGTAGTTTTTGCTGTCCTTCTATACATTGCGCTTTGCCTTCCTCGCTGCACAGGATTGTGGCGTTGTATTTCTCTGCTGCGATTTTGTGCTTCACCTACGGTAAATAATTGAATATCAGTATCTCTTCTAATGTATAGCTTACAAGAAAGCTTACTATTAGGAAAGCATAAATATAGGGCCGCCCACATTATGAGCTGCCCTTTTCAAAAGATATTTACTACACATACAAATACTTTCCAAGTTAGAATGATGCTATGACGTTCGTTTTTATGAACTAATTGGTAGTTTTCACCATATGTCCTATATCTTGTACTACTATAAATGGAGTTTTTCTATACCCCGTAACTAGTTCATGAAAAAATTTTGCGTTCTTGCATCTATCTATTTCTTAAATTTCTTAACCCCTGCCGGTTGCTTTGGTTGATGGTATAAATACATGCATCTACTATTTGCCGCCATTTTAACAGATTTTTGAGCAATTCTTTCCATAACCTGAGCTACTACATTCTTTTTTAAACCTTTCATTTTTTTCACCACCTTTTTTAATCTGAGTCTTCAACCTTTATCTCATAAAGCTTTCAACTCTCCTTTTTAAAAATCACCCACTTTTAATCCCTATGCTTTTTCCAAAGACACTTGGAATATCATCAAGAATTTATTTTACTTGCTCTATCCAACCTAATTATTTGAGATTTCAAGAAGTTACACATAATATATCATGTTTTAATATATATACAAGTAACCTCGTTGAAAAAACCGACTTGCATGTAATTTTTCCCATATTGCCTATCTCAATATACATTTATGGAATAAAGCTCACTAATTTTTCAGCGAATTGTAGCAATTCATTACATTCATCCTCATCAGATATATGATTTTCAATATATTCATAAAATGTATCTGCCACTTCTACCCTATTTTCCCAGTTTTGTATATATTTATATATTTTCCTGACAACATCTGTTTCATCTTCCCCGACTTCTCGTAGCATTCCCTCCCAGTAGTTAAAATCAAATTTTTTAAGAACTCTGTTAATATACCAAGATTGCTCCTGTAAACTGGTTCGTTCTCTTTCATCATTACAATTGCTGAATTTCATTAGCTGCAATATTAAGTCACATACAGGATACCTCTCCTCTTCTTCAAAGTTAACAAGACAATTCTGTAGCATACCCATCAATTTCCTTCTCGCATCCGCATATTTCAGGTAATCATGAACTTGTCTAGTTTTAACAGTACTAAAGAAATCACACTCTTTTATCCAATCCTTTAGCAGTAAATTGACTATCTTAGAGTGCTCTTTAAAATTCAGAAGTATTGACTCCATTATAATAAATTCTTTTTCTTCATACACCATGCAATATTCTACCTTTTCTTACTTGAATATCTCTTTAGGATAGCACTTCGATGCCTATAAATTCGTTTCCGGAATAATACTCATACCATGTTTTTTTACATATGAGATGCTTTTTATGTATTCTATAAATCTGCATCTCAATTCCACAATAGTCAAACGTATGTAATATTTCCGGTTCATTCAAATTACAATGACAACTTGTGATCCATTCAATTACATCATACTTAGATAGTTCTTCTATCTTTCTAAAAGACAACAACCAATTTCCCAAATATGAAGTTTCTTTTCCTCGCATTAGTATAGCAAACCCATTTTCAAAAATCACATCATACTGTTTACTAACGGCTTTCCATTCCGAAAGACATTTATAACGGAGTAATGGAAATCTTTTTTGATTTTGACTATTGCTGCTTGATAAAATTTTCTTATCGTCAGGACCGCATATTATAAATACTATTTCTTTCGGTACCACCATCTCTAGAATCATCTGCTTATTTTCTATAAAAATAGTATGCCATAACAAAAAGTGATCTCTGCCATAATATACCTCCTTCCCAATTTCCTTAAATATCTGCTGTCTTGGATATTGACATTCAAACTCAAATTTAACATATATAACACTTTCCATAGAATCCTCCCGTAAACATAATACAACTGCTATCATTGCAAATCGCAGTCCTTAGCATCTCGTACCCCTTTCTCCTATATGTTTATGCTCCTTTTATTGAATTAGATTCCTGTTGTGCTTGTTCCAGGCGCTCCAAGATAACTTTAAAGGTCTTCCGATTTATATCGTCAAGCCGTTGAAAACGTAAAACAATGTCATAATACTTGTCCATTTCCAGATCCATACGCATCTGGCCACTTTGTTCCCGTTTTACATCCGAAATTCCCAAAATATAATCTGTGGTTACGTTAAATAATTCAGCCATTTTTATGAGCAAATCTGAGGGAATATCATATGAGGCAGTTTCCATACGACTGATAGCCTGCTGGGTGGTGCCCAGCGTGGCTCCCAATGCTTCCTGTTGCAGGTTAAAGTTCTTTCTTAATTCTCGCATTCGGTTTCCCATATTGTAATCATCCTTTCTTACCATACATTTTAACTAAATATATGCTGATGCATTACAACTATTCTATGTACAATGATACTCATATATGTGTTATCAATTTTTTACTTCATTGATTGATAAAAACGAAGGTCCTTTTCCCATATATAGACAGGAGCTATGTTTCTAATTTTTATCATTTCAATTTCCATCTTGAAATCATTGCTTCTTTCCCATGGCATACTAATGCCCTAATCACCATATTTGCACTTCTGACTGCTCTATTCTTAATTCTTGTCTGATCTCCAATATCTTACAGATATGTGTCATATATTTGTTTATGAATATTCTTCAGCGTTTATTATCAGCCATTGCACCAAACCATGTCACTGATTAAGTCCCCAATGGTTTTGTATTTTACCAGTTCCTCAGTATAGTTAAAAGCTACTATTTCTATCACATGGAATAATAGCGACCATATAGAAAGAACTATGAAAATATAGCTGTTTATCATACATCAGAGCTGTAATATAATGAAATATGTGACATGATTATCAGGTATCTAATATCTCTGTTACTCCCTCTGAAAAATCCTTCCAAAGTTTGATTAACTCTGTTAACTCCGCTTTTCCCTTGGGTGTAACAGAATAATACTTTTTTGACACTTCTCTATCTTGTTCTTTATTCCATTTGCCAACTATCATACCATCTTTTTCCAGTCTATATAGTATGGGGTATAGTGTACCTTCCTTTAGAGTAAAACACCCATTGCTCTTCTGTCTCAATTCATGGATCAATTGATAACCATACTTTTCCTGATTTGAAAGTAATTTGAATACCAATATTTCCAGCACTCCTTTTTTTAATTGTATTATGTATTTATTGTTCAATTTTTTATTCACCATTATATTCAAAAATGTAATTTAAAATACAAAAAATTAATATAGCCTCTCTTCTTAAAAGTGTAAGCCTCAAAATGAGGCTTACACTGCTTAATATACACCAGTTGTATTTTATTTATCAGATCTTTTATTTTTATATATTATAATTTATATTTTGGGTAATACAACCATTGGTACAATTAACAGTATCTGTAATGTTGTTCCTATAAGAATTGTACTGTTTGGAATAGTACCATTTTCCATCTTATTTAGTCCTTCGACAATAGGGCTCTCATACTTCATATTATTTACCTCCAGTTTATATTTTTGGTGCATATAAGCCATTTATAATACTGCTATCGTTTAAATCATTTTCAATTAAATCTATGACAATATTATCACCATTAAATGTTTTATTTGATATATTTTTCATATCTTTAACTGAACAAATCATATCAGCCAATATTGATACAACTTTGTATTGCCATACATTATATAATCCACATTGCCAATATTCAGATAAAGAATGTTTTAAAATATTTCCAATTACAAGTGGTATATATGGAGATACTACGATGTCACCATTAGAGAGAATATGACATGTGGGAACTGTATAATCATTATTTCTAAAGCGCAAAATATGGTCTATAGGATCACCGTATTCAATATAAACCCTTTTATCTTTCATTTTAATTTCATTTAATATCATTACAAATTCTCTTTGCTGCTTACTATCCATCTCTACACTATTGTCAACCGCTCGACCCATTAACATTAGTGGTTGTGTCCTTAGTTTCATCTGTTCTTTTTTATGCTTTTCCTTAATATCAACTAATAAATAGTAAACATCAACAAATTCTTTATAATTAAATGTACATGGAGTAAATGCAACAGATAAATCTAAATCATAGGAAGCGGCTTTCTCTATTGCATTTATAACATTATCATATACACCCTTTTTATTTCTCAATTTATCATGACTTCCTTTGCATCCGTCCAAGCTAATTTGTAATGTTTTTAGCCCATATTTGTATAATTGATCAATCGTATCATCATCAGCTAAGGTACCATTAGTAACGAGAGAAGTGGATATTCCTTTTGCCGATAATATTTTTATACATTCAAATACTAACCCTTTTCTAAGAAGTGGCTCTCCTCCACAAAAACAAAAATTATAAATATTCATTTTAATCAAACTTTTAATAAATCCAATAATTTTACTATCATCAAGCTCTTTATCAATAATCATATTTTCACCACTTGAATTGTAACAATGAATACATCTTAGGTTGCACCTATATGTAATATCCATGCTAACTTGACTTGGACCTATAGTATATTGCCCATAGTTTATCATGATAAAGCCTCCTCATTATAGAAATGACTATATGTTAAAATATCTCTTCCATCTATTAATTCCCTCTTTGCAATATTTTCTAATTGTAATCCGCTATCATCTAATAAACTCTTATATGATTCTTTATCACAAACTGGAATTTTAAATTTATTTATTTTTTTATTAATGATCTGAGGATACGAACTAATAATCTCTCTCAAATATGGGGTAATATTTAAACCTTTTCCCAGCATTACCCCAACTTGGCAACTTCCTCTTAATTCATCTGGTGCGATAACAGAAATTATCCCTTCTACTATTTTTTTTTCAGATGAGTATATTATAAAAAAATCTTCAACAAATTTAAACATACTGGCACGAATAGCAACAATGTCATAGTAATCCCAGTTACGTAGACAGTTTATATACGAAAAATTGCATTTCTCTTTATCAGAGAGAATCATTTTTATATTTCTAATATCATCTTCTTGTGCTAAATATAGCCATTTGCTATTAATGTTCTTTGAGTAGTCTCCCATAAAAGGTGAGCCTCCTTTCCAATTTAAAATACCGATACAATGGCAATGATATAAAGAATTGATAATATCATTTTTTAGTGTATCTTCTGAAACTCTATTATATTTTTTCATTAATATCACACAAATGTCATTTATGCTTTTTAAACCATCACATAAGCTTAATATAAAATTTGTTGTTCTGTTAATTATGATGTCTTGTATAAATGAATCTTTAACCATTAAATATAATAAGCCACTTTTTTCCTCGCGATAAAAGACAACTCTATCAGGTTTAAATAATGGTTTAAAATTCATATATTCTTTATAAACATCGCATAATGCCAGCATAATGGTGACCTCCATTCTATAATAGACTCATTCATGTTAATATTACATTACTACAAATAATGCTCTATTTTTTAAAATGTCATAATTACGAGAAAACTCGTCATTTTTTCATACCAATTGAGTAAAAAAATCTAATCAAAAGCTATTTTCTTTATGGTAGTGGGGTGTTATGACATGCGTCAGTTCCATTTCACAGGCAATTACTAGACGAATCTCTAAATAGGTTTTTCTCAGCCGTAAAACGGACAGGATGGATTATAGCCCTGTTCTTTTACTTTCACACTGGTAAAGATTCTGTCAAAGAAATATCCTCAATACTGTCTGGATATTCCGATGCAATAGTGCATGCTTTCCGGAAATACATTATTTAATTCATTATTATTTAAGCAATACTGTACTAGATGCTGGAGGATTCGGAGACAAAAAGAGAAGCTCCATCTGTACGAATAACAGCTGGAGCTTTGTAACCGGCAGGCAGATGAGCGGAAAGTATTTAACTCAGAAATACATCAGTTCTGGTATGACATGAAATACCATCTGGCCGTTCTGCTGGGCATGATCCAAGAAGAGGACTCTGGGATGCCGAAAGCTATATCAACAGTCTTCTTAAGGCTATTATCATTTTATTTCTTCTATTGGTTGGATTGACTTGCTTACTACAAATATAGCAACTACTGTTCCGACAGCACCTACAATACAAGCAAAAAGTGGCATTATATCCTCTTGTACATTAGAAACTCTATTAATCAACGCAATACACATAATAACATTTCCCGTAACAATACTATTCACCAAGAAAATAAATTCAATGCTTAACATTGCCTTATCTAACAAGTTCGTGTCATATCTATATTTTCGAGTATCAACACCTGCTATAAGATCGTAGCTTTTTGTATTAACTACATATCTAAAAATTAACATCGCCATTATACCGACATATAATAATGCTCCAGCCACAAAAAAGTATTCCCAATTTCTTTTTAATAAAAAACCTGTCACACATAAAACTATAAATTCAGCCATGTAAGAAATCAGAATTATATTATTAAGTTTTTTCTGTTTCGCTCCCATTTTGTCAATAATTCCAGCGATACTGTCATACTTCTCTTGAATTGATTTTTCATCTTCTTTTACACATCCAATATCATTGTCAATCACAAAATTGTCACGGAGTAGATCATCTGTTGTTGCACCAAACAGCTCACTTATCTTCACCAAATTCATTGAATCAGGATAGGAAATCCCCGTTTCCCAACGAGATATCGCTTGTCTCGATACATTTAATTGCACTGCTAATTCCTCTTGAGACATTCCACTATACTTTCTTAATTTCAGTAATTTTTCACCAAAAGTCATACAATCCTCTCCTCTACAATTTTTTTTGCTAATTGCTAACTTCTCTATAAAGCTCATTTGAATTTTAAGCTCTTTTTAATGCGTTTCCTCACTTATGGTAAAATAAAAAAATCACTATTACATATCATTAAATGATTCTCTTTATCGAACTCACAGAGCATGTTCTTTGACTCTTCCAGTTCATCTTTCAGTTCATGAAGATACACCAATATTCTCATTCCTCTTAATAAGCAACTTTACATATATATTATATTCTTTATGAGTATATATTTCTACCACATTATCTTTACATCTTCGCAATATCATGTTACATGGAACTGCTTAAGACCTGCACGTTCTCTATGCTAAACCGACTTTCCTAATAAAATCCAAAGAATCCCGTAAATTCAACCTTTTCCACGCCGTCAGGTCACTACAATCTATTTAAAACAGAAAGTGACCGTCTTGGTAGGGTCTTAAACCCTAATTTTTTGTAGATATCCTGATGGACATCTTCCGGTTTGCCGGAAGCGTGGTGATGATAGATATTACCATCTTTATCTTTCATGAAAACAGTTATACGAATGTGCGTTGAAAGCAACTCGCGAATGGTT
>Ga0153949_1000426_pt1 | contig 14632 bp, 12 predicted proteins | sample TSNJ033MetaG_FD_104705 | JGI IMG/M metagenome (GOLD analysis project Ga0153949, IMG submission 104705) | Attine ant fungus gardens microbial communities from New Jersey, USA - TSNJ033 MetaG | ecosystem: Host-associated > Fungi > Mycelium > Unclassified | place: USA: New Jersey, Wharton State... | reverse complement strand
TAATGGGAGACAGCTCTCTGAAAGATTCTATAACATACATAGAGAATGGGGTAGGGCCATACAAATTTAAAAGTAAAACCATGGCTATAATGTATGCCAATAATAGAAATATAATCAATAGTATTGATGTGGATAACAGAGAGTCCAGTACTAATTTTGATATACTTCTTGAAGAAACATCTAAAAACTTTGATGTAGTCATAATAGACTGCAGTTTAAGGATTGATTTAGATATTGTAAACAAGGCTTTATACAGAAGTGATAGTATTTACATGGTTATGGATGAGAATATGCAGTGTTTATCAAATGTTAGTAGAGTGAAGTCTTACATGCAAATTATGGGTATAAATGTTAATAAAATAAGGACGATATTTAATAAAAGAACTGATATAAAGTTTCCTAATATCAAAAAGTTTGGGATAGAGCCTATAGCATATTTTCCGTTTGATAAAGCTATTATAAGCTGTGGCATCGATGGTCAGATATTTACATTACATGGAGCATCTAATGATAAAAGTGCGGGATATTTTAATAGTGCATTATTAGAACTTAGGGATCATATATTGGTAGCAGGAGGGTACAAGCGTGGACAAAAGGAGACTTCTTGAATTAATGACCGAGCGTGGTGCTCGGTTGACATCTAATTCTGAAATAAATACAAAGACTTTGCAGTGGGTAACAGATGATTGTAGAAGATTCATTTTGAGTAAAGCTGATGTATACAGATTTCTATCAATAGCTTCTAGAAAAAATGTAGTAAAAGATTTAATAGTAAGCTATGTTATTGATTTGGAATTTAACGTGGATGGATTCATAGACACTGACGGTAAAGTGGAAACAATGAAACTAGTAGACAGTTTAGTGGATGCTATACAGAACTACGGCATATTAACAAATGTTATAGACGACACTAGCATAAATGAAATAAGAAGTAACGAGAGAGAACTCTGGATTGAGCAAAGAGGAAGGTCTAGACAGCTAAAAGATGAAAATGGAGTACCAGTATTGTGGGAAAGTCCTGAACAGCAAGACACAATATTAAGAAAGTTCTTGGGAGATGTGAGAATATCTCAAAAATATGCTATAGTAAACGCAAGAACAATTGAGGGATATAGATTGGCGGCTGTTGATAGAAGTTGTGTTGGAGATGATCCTGAAAATCCTAATGGTGATAAGTTTCACGTATTTGTACTTAGAAAATTTAAGAAGCAGAAGATGGGATTACCAGAAATTGCCAAGTTTGGTACAATGTCAGATGATATGGCAAGATTCTTATCCATTATACCAGAGGGTGGGTTAACATTCTTTACTTGTGGGCCTACAGCTTCTGGTAAATCAACAACTAACAATGCAATTTTAATGAGTATTCCAATTGATATACGTCTTGTACTTGTGCAAAGTCCTTCTGAAATAGATGGAAGGATTAGAGACGAATACGGGATGGTACTAAACGATGTAATTCATTTGGAGTACAAAGATATAGATAAGCATATTGCAACAGCTAATGATGCTACAAGTGAGAACATTACAACTCAAGTACTTAGACTTTCACCAACATTAGTAGTATTTGGAGAGTGGCGTGATAACCATGAGTTTAAGAGGGGAATGCAGATAGCCCAAGCGGGGCATCCTATAAACACTACACTACACTCTAGTGATGCTGTAGAATCTATAGGACGTGTACTATCAGCTTACTTAGCAGAGAGTGGTAACGAGCCAGCAGATTTGGCATTAAGTACTATAACAAGACTTGTAGACATTGTAATTATACAGAAAATTCTTAGGGATGGTACCAGAAAAGTACTTCAAATAGCTGAGATATTGGGAGTTAATCCAGATAAACCTAATGAACCACTTGTTAATGATTTATATGTATTTGAAACTGATGGAAAAGTAGATTATAATCCGGACGGCACTATTTCTAGAATAGGTGGAAAACATAAGAGAGTTGGTCAGATATCTAGTCAACTTTTAAAGAAACTCTCTTTTGAGGGAGTTACCAAAGAAAGAGTGGATTTCTTACTAGATGCACCAGATAAGCATAATTTAAAAGAAGAAACATATACTGGTGTTAATATTAACGGATACAACAAATTTATGAGAAAGGATGCGTAATGCATGGGAAACATATTAGCAATATTACAAACGCCATCTGGAATAATGTATTGTTGCGTAGCAGTTATAATAATTACTATAATGTATGTACTGATATTCTTATTAAAATTTAAACCAGCGCTTTTCATAAGAAATGTAGCATCTTTCTTTATGAAGGTTATAGGAAAAGGTGTAAGGAAAAGCGAGGAGAAAATAAGAAGAGACTTAGAAGTAGGATTGATAAGTCAAAAGAGGGCTAAATACAAGTTTTATAGATTACTGCACGACTTGACAATAGATTTAGGTTTAAGTAGACAAGGTGTCACACCTTACGAATTATTGTTTATGATTTCTTTCGTATGTCTCATACTTAGTTTGTTATTTGGAAAATTGATATTTGGGACAATGTTTCTAGGTGTAATAGCTTTTCCAATAATAACTGCTGGAGCAATATGTACATTTTATACAAAAGCAAATATTGCACATGATAATCGTATAGAAGCAGTACTTGAGGCGGAGAATACATTGTGTAATAATATGAAAGATGGTATTAGAAACTCGGTAAAAGCATCTGTAGAATCTCTTCCAAAAGAGGTTAAGGTGGAGTTCAGAGATTTTTTAATAGAGATCGAGAATGGTACTTATATAGTAACAGCTCTATTATCTCTCAACAATAAGCTTGGAAGTATTAGCGACGAGTTCATTAATAGAGTTATAAAATTTGAGACTAAAGAAGAGAAAGGTACTGCAGAGGTATTTCAGGATTTAGTCGAGATAAACAATTACAAGATAAATGGACGTATTAAAATGAAAAAAGCTTTTGAAGATATACAGTTCCAATTTATTATGTCTGTAATAATGATTTTAGTGTTCTTGGTAGGTACAATTATCATTTACGAGATAGTTAGAACGTTTTACTTTAATACTGGAGTAGGCAACATAGTAATATTAATAGACTTACTACTAATTGTAGTTGTATTTGTATACTTAACTTGGATTAGAGCACAAGACTTATAAAATGGAGGATTAAACAATGTTGAATATATTAAGTACAACAAGCATAATGTTATTATCTTCCAATAGCAGTAGTTCTGGAAAAGAAGCAGAGTTTGCAAATGTAGAGAAGATGATAGACACTGGTGGCAGAGATTATGTTGGCGGTGGAGATGTACTAGATTATTTATTTGGAGAGGACCCTTGGAACTGGAGATACATGGATGGAAAAATGATTGACACCATCCGAAGTCTAGGGGTAATTAAGCTAGCTATATTTGTCATAATAATTGGATTAGTAATATTTTTCATATGTCAGTTATGGGGAGTTAAGTCCAGTTTTAAAAATAAGGCGGCTAGAAGTGAGATTAGAAATTTTAATGCTATACGAAAGCACGATAAACGTATCACAAGAGCGAGAAAATGGATTGGTATATCAGAAAAAGCAGTAAAAAAATTAGGTTTGGGCGTAAGTAGTACTCAAAAAGAGTATATGGAGTACAACTTGAAAAGAGCTAATATCTATGTCCCTGGTGGGAAAAGCGTTATGACGCCAGATCAATTCAACGCTATAATTAAAGTTGGTACGTTCTTAACAGCATGTTTAAGTGTATTAATTATAATTTTTATTAATAGTACTAGCGGTGCTTTGTTGATGTTATTGGGAATAAGCTTGTGGAGTGTGTTACCTAACATGATAATAAGAAATATAGTGTCGAGTAAGGACAGCATGATAAAAGCTAATTTCTTTGATTTCTATTCCGAAATACATTATGCATTGAAAAGCAATACAAAAGAGCCATTAGTAAAAAGAATAAGAGCATATGGGGAAATGGAAGCTTCAAGTAAACCAGAAATGTCTGAATTTGCTTTAAACTGTGCTGATATGTTTGATACTTATACAGAAAGCACTGGTGCAGCAAGAATAGCTAAAGATTACAGAGAAATTCCTGATGTAACCAAACTAATGAGATTAATTCAGCAATTTAACTCTGGGGCTGATATTCAGCAAGATTTAGATGGTTTTCGTTCTAAGTTAATGCTTGAGAGGGAAATGGCGATAGATGCTACCATAGAAAAAAGAAAGGCTCTAGCAATGAGAGTTATGCTTATATTGATGATATTGTTTGCACAAGCTATAATGAGTGCTGTAGCAATATATATTCCTGATTTAGGAAATATAACATCATTTATGTAAGAGAGGTAACACAAACACACATAGGAAAAGGAAAAGGAGAGAAAAGTTATGATTAAGAAAATTTTCATAGGTCTTGGAACTGTAGTTGGATGTGTAATTTTGGTAGCTACTGCATTAAACATTCTGTTACCAAACGCATACATAGCTGTTGTATCAGCTGGAGAGGATATGCTGTACAATGCTACGGGAATTGCATTTGACTTTAATGGTGATGGAAGAAAAGGGTCTGGTACTTCTAATACTTCTGGATATGGTGCAGAGGTTGAGAATAGCAACAATGAAGCAGAAAAGGGAGCGGGAGTTAAAGGTTTTCAGAAGAACTAAAAACCTTATATCAAAAATTCAGACACAAATTAGTATAGGGATGGCATAAAATTTGTGTCATCCCTATTTTAATACAATTAAGACAAAGAGGTGTCAAAAATGATTAAAAAGATATTTTTTGGGTTAGCTAAGATACCTATAATGATAATGGTAGTATTCTTAGCCTTTAATGTATTTGCATTTGTAATAAGCTATTTTAGAATTATGGGGGTTACACATACTTTACAGCAAGTGGTTATAGATAATAATTATTTGACAGATAAAGATAAAGAAACTTTTGAAACTTACTTAAGAAAGCTGGAGACAAGTTACCTAACTAATATAAGAATAGTTATAAATACAAGTGCCAATGATGGTACGGCTACTGATAGATATACATTCATAAATGATAGAAAGCAGTATGGAAATGTAATTGAAGTAGGGGTAGCGGCTGATTACAGATTTATAATGCCACTTATGCCAACTCAAATGTCGGTAGATGGAAAAGGTGTAGCAGGTTTAAATGGTCAATTCAACAATCAAGCGGCTAATGGAAGTCAGACATATGCAGATAATAACGAGATGGAAAGAAGAAGGAATAATAATGTGACTGGCGGAAGTTTGGATATCATAGAAACTGTGGTAGGATTGCAGTATTATAGCGATTTAGAATAAAGATTAAATAGGATGGGAGATAGCATAACAGATGGGCAACAGTTGGGTAAAAACAATATTCTTTTCTTTACTGTCTTTTATAGTAGCAACTGTAGTAATATGTTTGTTTACAGAGTACAACAATTTATCATTATCATCAGCTAATTTAAAGAGTATAATTACAAGAACTGTCAGAAAATCCTGTGACTATTATGCACAAGAGACTTATAAAGATGGTAGTAGAACTACTAGTTTACTGACTAGTGGAAATGCAATAGATTTATTAGACGAAAACGGTGATCTGGCTGTGAGTGGTTCCTTCTTTATAGGGAATGATGAAGAAACAATATATAATAGTCTGTATAAAGACAGTAATGATTTTAAAAGCTTCATTAAAAGTTCGGTTGATTGCTACAACGGAACAGCAGCTACATATAAAGTAAGTAAGAATATAGCTGGTACTTGGAAAAACTTGGATATGATAAGTTATGCTCTTGGTTTAAACATAGCTAGTGGATTATCCTCAAGAGACAAAGCTTTTGGTGAGTATCTAGTTGAAGATCATGTAACACCATTAAATACTGGCGTTGTGTATTTAGATAAAGATTCTATAGATAGAATATCTGCATGGAATATAGTAAGCAATCTTAGTGAAGGGAGATCAAATAACATATATGTAAAAAATGGAACTTACAATTCGTATGTAATGTATAAAGGGTTTAGGGTATATTACGAGACTTTCCATATAAAGAATATAACATACAGAGTATATGATATAAACACAACAGGTGGAAGAGAAGCACTAAGACAAATCGTAAGCTTAGACGCTAGTAACCTATATTATGGGGGAGATAGTGATGAAAGAAAATACGTGTGTGTAGCACAAATAGAGTATGATATTAACATGGATTATATAGGTATCACACCATTCAGAAGAGTGATAGAATATTTATTTACACATCAAGTAAAAGGGTTGACTAATCATGATGAAGGTGGTGTTAATCCATATGATACAGATACTATAGATAGGGAGAATCCATTGACCAACACCAATACTACAGTTAGGGATGCTAATGGAGATATACAGTGGTCATTACCCGTAAGTGGAGAAATTTATTACTATATAATCAGATAGGAGACTTTGAATGGGATTATTAGATATATTTAAGAGAAAAAAGATAAGAGTAGAGCAAGAGAGTGATGTGGAAGCAAATTCTGTAGAAGCTAGGCATATGAATTTATACATTCTGGCTGAAAACAATAGACCTGGAATTATAGATTATATTAGAAGTGAGGATAAAGAGATAACTTTCTTTACTTCTGACATAGAGGGTATGGAAAATAAGCTGCTTAGGACTGTCACAGATACAAGGTTAATAATAATTGATTTCGGGTTTGGAGTTATGACAAGGCATGTAAATAGAGAGAAACTAGTAGGTTTAGTAGAAGCCTGTTCTCTTGAAGAAAGAGAAGTAACAATATTCACTCATGACAAAACGCTAGGTTATGAATTTAAATCAGCTAACAGCAAGGCTGTTATAAAAAAATATACTGGCATAGAGGATGTAGTAACAGAATTAAAGAAATATAATGAGGTATATAAACGTGGAGAATTGGAGAGTGAAGATACAGAGGCCAATCTTCAACGTGTTGGAAAAAAGGTAGAACCAATACAATCTAAGATAAGAAACAATTATGATTTAGAGTTAAAACAATCATTAACAAATGAATCGTCAGAAAAACAGGATAGCTTAGATATTGGTTTCAATCATAAAGGAAAAATATAATAACAATTAATGTAAAAGGAATGTGGGAGAAATTTATCCACATTCCTTTTTATATTGAACTGAGAATTTGACATTATAGTATAATAGGTAAGTTTTAAATTTTTAGTTCAATTGGACTAAAAATTATGAAAAATAAAACAATAACAAAATATTCAACAGAGAGGTAAAGAGAGAATGAATGAGACATTTGTGTGCGTTGATCTTGGCGCAAGTAGCACAAGAGTGCGTGGAGAGACACTTGAGGTAGGTATTCTTCCAAATAACGTGTATGATGTTAGCATGGATTATGTTAACAGATTAGACGGATGGAACTCAAATGCTGAAGATGAAGCAGTATTTAAACAAAGTATCGACATTTCTATCACAAAAACAGCGGGAGAAGATAATTTAGATCACTTTCCGATGAGAGCTCTTGTAGGGTCTGTAGGGGAGAGAGCTAATGCTATGGCAAATGAAAGACCTACGGCTTTGAGAAACAAGCATGTCCAAAAAATCAACTACGCTAACGCTATCACGGCTATAGTATATCAGCTGGTGAGGGATAATGGATTAGACAGGATAGGGGAGACGGAGTATGATGTGAATTTGTATATTGCATTACCTCCAGTAGAGTTGGCAATGGGAGAAGCTATTATGAAATCTCAATTGACCGGTACATACTCAATTTCCTTGTGCATGTTACACAAGGAAATTACGCTAAACATTAAGGAAGTAAAATGTTTTGCAGAGAGTTTCATGGCTATAACATCATTCTTCTTTAATACAGACGGTAGGCCAAAAGATGAAGCAAGAAAGTATGCTAATGGAAATCTGTTGTCATTGGATATCGGCGCAAGCTCTACTGATTTAGCCGCTGTGAAAAACAGAAAGTTTCTGGAGTCCACCGGTGCAACTTTTAAAATTGGTGGAAACAATGTCAGAGATATTGTTAAGAAAGAGATTGCTTCTATTTATGGATATGAGCCAGACGATGTGACTGCTGAACAAGCGTTAGCAGAGGGCAGGCTGCAGTTTGGAAGCACCTACAAGGACATTTCGCATATCGTAGTGGAAGCGAAGATGAATGTAAGCAAGTTCTTTATGAGTAATATCTCGAATTACTTTAAGAACAACAATATGCCATTACAAAGCTTTGTTGGAATTGTCGTATCTGGCGGCGGAAGTATGCAGTCTGAATTTATTGATGACGAAAACGAGGAAGTAGTGACATCAAAACCTATGGGAGAATATCTGGCTGAAATGATCCATGAAACTTGTGATACAGTGGACGTTATGTGCATAGCTGATAATCCAAGAATGGCGAACATTAACGGATTATATGTTAGGGCTATGGTGGATAAACTTGTAAAGGAAAGAGCAGCTAAGTAGTTATTAGCTGTTAAAAAGAATAACAAATGTGTAAAACATTACCAGCTAGTTAAAATAAGCTAGCTGGTAATGTATAATTGAGGGGAAATTATTATGGCAATCAAAACAATAAAAGGCATTATAAGAGTTGGTAAAAGCTCAAATTTGAAGTTCAATAATACAGTATTGTACAGAGCTATCACAATGAACGATGTGATAGAATTTCTGAATTGTCATAAGGACATATCGTTTATAGTTATGGAAGATAGTGCAAGTAGTAATTTAGATATAATACCAGATTTTGAGGTGCCAGTTTATTGGTACAATCCTAAATTCGAAATTGAGAATGAACATAAAGCATTTTTTGATATTAAGGAATTACAAGATGAAATATCAAATGACTTTAATATAAATGTTAGAACATATTATTATGTTGAGACATCTGTAGACATGTTTAAGAATACTACAGATTGGAACTCAGGTTATGAAGAGGAAAGTAATGAAGATGAAGATTTAGACTCTGGGATTATTGAAGTTTTAGATGATGAAGAACAGGGGTCTACTGATGAAGATGAAGAAACAGTATATGTAGAAGATAAGGCAGCTAACAAAGCTGTAGACTTGACAGAAGATGATTACACTATTACACGAAGTACTGATGTTATGGAAGATACTTTAGAATACAAAGAAGAACATCATAGGGTAAATAAAGACAGTATAGATAAAGATAAAATAATCAAAGAATTGCAAGATAAGTTAAATAAAGCTGTACAAGATGTAGAAGATACTCAAAATAAATTGGGTGAAAATACTGTAAAGTTGTTTGATCTAATAGAAGTGAACAAAAGCGTAGAAGAACAATTGGACTTTTATACAGCATTACTTAAGGATTTAGACAAAACGGATGAAATACGTGAATTAGATGCAGAAGCAGAGCAAGATGATAGTGTTACATTAGAGAAACATAACGAAGCTGTAGGAGCACTGTCAGTAAAAAATCAAGAGTTATCAGATAAAATATCGGAACTTCAACTGGATATTGCAAACTTAGAGTTGGAGAGGGATGCAATAAACTCTGAGAAATTAGCATTAGAGTTAGACTTACAGGATTTAAGAGCAGATAATCTTGTAAAAACGAAATCTAATGATGAACTTGAGAAATTAAAAGAAACTTTAGAGATAAAAATAGATGAACTTAACAATGCATTAGAAATTTCAAAGAATGATAGTGAATTAACAGCAAAGCTAGAACAAGAAAAAGGTAAATTAATTGATGAAAGCAATGCACTTGAGCAAACTATAGTAAGCTTAAAAAGTTATGTGAAAGAATTAGAAGCTGAAATAGAACAAAGTAAAAGTAAGATGGCGAGTTATGAAATCAGTGTTCAAAACTTAAATGACAAAGTGAGAAGTTTGAATGACGAGATTAATCAGTTAAGTAGGACAGTTCAAACTAAAGATGAGCAAATTACTTTTTTTACTGAACAAAAAGATAATCTTGACAATCAAATAAAAACTCTAAAGCTAGGCAAGGAGAGAATAGAACACAAAAATAAAAAATTGGGTATTGAGAATCAGAATTCACTCAATGATATTAAAAAGTTGAATCTTAGATTAGATGAATTAACTAATGAAATCAATAATAAAAACATTTCAATTGAAATGGAACTGGTAGATAAACTTAGAGAAAAAATTGTAGATTTAGAAAGGAATAATTTACAGTATGAAGAAGAGTTAAACGAAGAGAGAACCAGAAGTGGTAAACTAACTTTGAGGATAGAAGAAATTACACAAAGAGGACCAGTAGATAGCTCAGGGTTAGCATCAGAAAGAGTGAAAGAGTTTAGATGTAAATATTCTGCAAAAGCCAAAATTATACCTGTTTTTGGAAATGGAAGCTACGGAACTACTACAGTAGCTTTATCTATAGGTAGAGAGTTGAGTGGAAATAACTTATATATAGATTTAGATTTAAGTAGCCCATTACTTCCAGATTGGGTGAGAGGAACTAATCCATTTATATCTAATTTCAAGAACATAACTACACGTTCAAGTGTGATGAATGTTGCGGCAGTAAAAGGTGTAGATTTCATTATCAATAATAGAGAATTAGCTATTCAAAGGATCAGTACGAATAGAAAAACTAAATCAGCTCTGGATTATATATCTGGAGTGTATGGTAGGTGTGATGGAGATTTATATGAAGTAGACTTTAATAAATTAATTAATACACTTGGAAATATGTATGATAATATTATTGTGGATTTGGGACAAATGTGCTGTAACGATACAACTGATAAATTAATAAAAATGTTCAGTGATATATCTCATAAGAGCATAGTTGTGGGGCTTCATAATAGTATGGATATAAGGTTAATGTGGAGCAATGTTAAATCTTTGAGTGTAAATGTAACTAAATGCATATGGGTATTCAATATGGCTAAAACAACTGTAATAGACGACTTTACAAAAAAGATTACAACTAATAATGAATATGTAATAATCATTAGAGAAAGTAAGTTGTATGGGGAGTACAGAACTTTTGAATCAGTAGCGATACTTAAGCAAAAAGTGCTAGAATTAATAAATAAGTTGAATAAGCTAGGAGAATAAAGGTGGACGAGAAAATAAAAATTAACTCTTACTTAGTATTAAATGCAGAAAGAGAGAGAGATTTAATTCAACAAGTTAATGAGTTGATAGCTCAAAGAAAATTGGGGACGTTCATAACGAATTTACTTAAATTCGCTTTGGAGAATCCTAAGCTTGTTGATGATTACGGCATAAGTAAAGAAAAAGTTAACACAGCTCAATATAGAAAAGTATTCTTTTCTGGTATAGAATCGAAACTTGACAGCATAAATGACACATTAAGAAAAATAGAGAGACTAACTGAAAAAAATTATATATTAGCCCTATCCGGAAAAAGGTTAGGGCTAGATGAAAAGAGTGAAACTTCATTAAGGGCTTTATTCTTAGTAGAAAAGCAGGTAGAAGAGCTTAGAAATGCATTAAACATTGTGGATAAAAGTAAATTAAGTAACAAATATACAGAAGATAAGCTAAATGGTATAAGGGAACATGCAGAAGAAATACTGGAGTATATTATAGAATCTTATGGAGATTTAGTTTCTGAAATTAAAGTGGTTCAACAAGAGGCTGTCAGAATTAATCAGAATAATGATGAAAGCGTAGTAGTAAGAAATAATGACAATATTTCAGAAGCGAATACAAAAGTAAGCGCATTAAAAGTAGAAGAACAACAAGAGGAAAAAGCATTAAGCGAACAAGAAATTGGTGACCTACTTGAGTTCTTTGATATGTGAGAGAGGTACGTGATATGAGAATTTATCCTTACGGAGATTGTATGGTAAGTAAGTTTTATGAGGAATTTGACTACAAGATGCTTAAAGAGATTAGCGAAGAAAAGCAAATATTGCTCAAAGAATATTTTAAATACATGACATTAAAAAAGATAACTGACATGAACAGAAGAGGTGTGAATGTGGGTGATAAATCTTTCATGGGATGTGAGATAGAGAGCAATGATGAATCGGACATAGTATATGTATTCAAAAGCTTAACAGAAAACGATGAAGATAGGGTTAAATCAGAAGAGTTAGAAGCGTATATGAAAGATAGTCCTGACATATTTTTATTAGAGTGTACTAACTCAGAGGTATTGTCAGAATTAAGATATGTATGTTACGTAAGTATTATCAAAGGCAGTACAGAATATATAGAAACACATGAAAAATTTCTTATAGAGTCAATAGAGAATGAAAGGGAAAGGCAAGGTGTGATTCTAGATGAATCGAAAATGTGCAAGAAGTTTAGAGAAATGATGCTAATACTTCCAAATTCTCTACAGAAATACTATAAAAATTATTTAGAGACAAACTATAAAAGAGATTTGAGCAATATACTGTTCAAAGAAGTAGGAATGAAAAAACCAATAGACACTTCTATATTCATTGTGAGCCAAGGATTAGATTTTATAAACAACTATAAAGAAGATAATGGATTAACAAAGGAAAGAGTAGCACGACTAATCAAAGATATACATGATGTATATGATTTTGCTAGTGGTGGGAGAAGTGTAAATGTTGAGATTTACATGAATGCGAGCAGTCAGTTTGCCTATTACGTAGACGCTAAAAATGGTGAAAGAATGGCTACTGTAAATGAAGCTAAGTTTATGGTGGACAGTATCAAAAGAAAAGAGATAAAGCACATATCAGATGAAAACGCTAGTCACTTATCATTATTTGTGTGGGCGATAAGCGGAAAAAAGACTATGCTAAGAAAATACAATAAGCTTGTAAGGTTAGACAGTAATATATTTATTGATAATCCAAATATATGTGATGAAATATATGAAAGCTTAGTGTACATGGCTACTACTTTTAAAAATGAGGACTTAGTAAAGCTAAAACAAGGGTTAAAGCCAATTAAGTATTTAAAAAATGCAGAGGACGAAATAAAAAATCAAGGGTTAGAGAATAAACTTAAAATTGTAATGGATATATGCAAAGGTTCTGGTAATAGCTATTACATTAAAGCTTACGACATAGCATATAAAGCTTTGAAATATGGTAGAGTGTTATCCGAGAAACAGATAAAAATCATAAATAGTATTTATGAGAATTTCAATAATCCTGATAATGACAACAACAAATACAATACTGAATTAGCTAAACTTATAGATGAAATTGAGGTACATTTCTCAAATTCAGGCATGAGAGATACGTTCGTATTTAAGCTAATCAGTAGCGTAAGAGATAGAAAGCTATGCAGTGTTAAACAATACAACATTATAATTGAGTACAGAGATAAGATGCGAGAAGAGCAAAGAGAGCATCGGGATATAACTCCAATGGAAATTGAATCTGAAAGAGTGGAGTATAATCCCTATAATGTAGATGCAATACAAATAGACTATGACATATTTGGTAGTTAAGAGAGGTAAGCACTATGAAAATAATATCTGATAATACAGATTATTATGATGAAATGCTAAAACAATATGGAAATAACGGTATTGTTTTAGATAGAACTGCTAACATGAATAAGATTGAATCCATTAAGAAATTAAAGAACTTGGGATTTGAGACTATTGATATTACGTCTGTCAGAAACGCAAGGTCTGACAAACTTGTAGTATACACTGATATAAATTCTCATTGTGGTAAAGGTAAGACTGTAATGTACAGGGATGAAGCTTTGGGAGCTTATTGTAATAAATTTTGTTCTGAATACTATTACAATAATCCTAAAACACATAAGCTTCTATTTGTGGGCGGTACTATGTACAGTCTTATCATAAACAATGTAGGTTTAGTGGAAACAGAAGTAGAACAGTTCGCAGAGATAGGGGGGAAGAAGATAGTCGGACTAGATAGTATTATATACAGTATTGATTATGTAGTGGATGGAAGTGGTAAAAGTATAGCTTGCAGTTTGAATGAGATGCCAATACTGAAACATTTAGTGAACATAGAGGAAGTATTGCCCGCGTCTGTAGTTGTTAACAAAATAAATAATTTTATTTAATGGAATGGAGATAGTAAAATAATGTGCGTATGCGGGAGAAAAAATTGCAATGGATTTTGCAAGATAAATACAGGTTATAAAATGATCAGTTTTCTTGACGGTATAGTATTAAAAAGCACTAATATTGGGGAAATGGAAGAAGATAGTAGTGAGGGGAAATACTTAACATGTGTGGGGAATCAGTACTTTAAAGATGATGAGACGGGAAAATTATTAAAGGATTACACAAAATATCCAGGGATTATAAAGGAAAATGTATTTAATATAGCGAGTGAAATTAAAGAATGCTTAGAGGCATATGGGAATGCACATCATATTGATGTGACTAAGTATATAAAAATGGTAAGAGGCTTGTCTGACTATAAGCAAGTAATTATACCATTTGAAATATGTGGCAGAGCTAAAATATTAGAAGACGGTAATAAAAGAGAATGTAAGATATCATACATTAAATGGTTGGTAGAAGATGATTCATATATACATTGCAAAGTGGCAGTAAAGACTTATGATAGAAAAACAACTGTAAAAGACTTAGAGAGTTTTGGGGAGAGTTTAACAGTATCATCAATAATATTGGAGGATGCTCCAGAAGAAGTGTTAAAGGCAATAAAAATGAATAAGTTCGGGTACATGCAACCAATTATTATACAGACAGAAGATGAGTCTGAACGGATTATAATTGATAACAAATCAATTTATTACG
>Ga0153949_1000424_pt1 | contig 14643 bp, 11 predicted proteins | sample TSNJ033MetaG_FD_104705 | JGI IMG/M metagenome (GOLD analysis project Ga0153949, IMG submission 104705) | Attine ant fungus gardens microbial communities from New Jersey, USA - TSNJ033 MetaG | ecosystem: Host-associated > Fungi > Mycelium > Unclassified | place: USA: New Jersey, Wharton State... | reverse complement strand
TTGACCGGCAGCAAATACTTTATTCCCATTGCCGTCATCACTTCCTGCTGGAAAGACATGGGATGGTGGGCCATCCTCTTCCTGGCCAGCATGGCCAGTGTAGACCCGTCCCTCCATGAAGCCGCTCAGATTGACGGCGCAGGACGGATCAAACGGATACTCCATATTACCCTCCCCGGTATTCGCGCTACAGTGACAGTGGTGCTGATTCTGGCTTTGGGCAATCTATTGGGGGGTGGCTTGGGCGGATCAAACTTTGACCAATCCTACCTGCTGGGCAACCCAGGCAACAACGATGTGTCGGAAATTATTCAGACCTATGTTATGAAGGTGGGCCTTTCCAAAGGCCGGTATGCATATGCGGCGGCCATCGGCCTCTGCCAGTCCGTTATCTCGGTACTGTTGGTAATGACCAGCAACTTCTTCTCCAAGAAGGTCACCGGCGATGGCTTATTCTAAAGGAAAGGAGGCATAAACACATGACCAAATCAGAGAAACCGGTCCGCATAAATAAACAGAACCGGATTAAAAGGACCCGTGAGGACTGGGCGGTTGACATCTTTGTCTACGCAATGGCGGCATTGATCTTCTTCGCCACCTTCTATCCCTTCTACCTCTCCATTGTCCTGGCCTTTAATGAAGGCAAGGACGCTACCTACGGCGGCATCTATTTCTGGCCGCGCAAATTTACCCTGGACAATTTCACGGAGCTGATTCGCGACTCTGCCTGGGGCAACGCGTTGTTAATTACCGCGGCCCGCACGGTGTTGGGCACCATAATCACCGTATTCTTCACCTGCCTAGTGGCCTATGGCCTCTCAGGGAAAGACTTGTTATTCCGAAAATTTTATATGGGGATGATTATCTTTGCCATGTATTTTTCAGGCGGCATTATCCCCTACTACATGGTGCTGCGGACGCTCCACTTGACCAATAATTTTTTGGTATATATTATCCCCAGCGCCCTCAACAGCTTCTACTTGATTGTGTCCATCTCCTTTTTCCAGGACATCCCCAAGGAATTGGCGGAATCAGCCCGAATAGATGGGGCCAGTGAGATGTCCATCTTTAGAAAGATCATACTGCCCATCTCCAAACCCCTATTGGCTACAATCGCCATCTTTACGGCAGTTGGGCAGTGGAACAGCTGGTATGACACCGCCTTTTTTACCCAAGATAAGAGCCTGCGCACAATGGGCTATCTATTGATGACCATCATCAATAGATCCAACCTGTCCCAATCGGCGGCGGGAGATGCATATGCCATGACAGTGGCCAACAGCACCATCACCACCGTGTCGGTGCAGCTGGCGGCTATGATTGTGGCAGTGGCCCCCATTCTTGTGATCTATCCCTTTTTCCAGCGCTATATTGTCAGCGGACTTACCCTTGGATCGGTCAAGGGATAAGTATAGATAAGAAAAATAAGTATTTATAGTAACAAGGAGGAAAGTAATCCATGAAAGCAAAAAAAATACTGGCCTTGCTGTTAGTCCTTTGCCTATGTGCGGCGGTGGCGGCCTGCGGCGATTCCGGCACATCACCTTCATCCAGCGCTCCCGCAAACGATGGCGGCAATGAGAATTCCGACAGCGGTGGCGAAGGCAATACCGGCACCGGTGATCCCGTCACCTTAACCATCTTCATCGATCATTCCTGGTATCCTATCGAGGAATTCACCGGCATTATTCCCGAGGAAATCACCCGCCAAACCAATGTCATTCTTGACCCCACCATTGCGGTGGATCAAAATCAGCTCGGTGTTATGATGAGCTCCGGTGAGCTGCCTGATTTGGTCTACACTCAAAATTCGTTGGACCGGATGTCCAATGCGAAACTGAGCTACCCCTACGAAGAGCTGCTAGAGCAGTATGACACCGGCTGGACCCCTACAGAGGCTCAGCTTGGTATTGGACGCGGCCTATCCGCTGACGGCGTGGCCTATACCATTGCCAATCACGTCTCCTATAAAGAGGATTGGGAGGGCAAATCCTCTGTGCCTATGGTGGGGTCCATGACATACCGGGTAGATTTGTGGGAAGCCATCGGAAGCCCTTCTATGACCTCTTTTGAGGAAATCTATCAGGTTCTTGGCATGATCAAGGAAGCCTATCCTGATGTGGTGCCTCTAAAACTAAATGAGAACTGGAACACTCTGGTTCTGCGTTATCTCAACGGCATAGGCGGCGTAGACTTTGTGGAACAGGCTGACGGCAGCTATATCCACTACACCAAGGATCCCCGGTATGAGCAGGACTTGATGTGGCTGAATGAATGCTTCCGGTCAGGGTACATCGTCACCGATGATTCCTATTTTGTTTCCGGCAGCACCGCTATCGCGGATGATAAATACTTTATGTCCTGCGCCTGCACTCAAAACAGTCTCCCCGGCGCCAACGCAACCCTGGCTGCCATCAATCCCGACTATTGCTTGGCGGAGTTAGTTCCCTTTGCGGAATCCTCCTATCTGACCTCCGACACCGGCTGGTCCGCCACCTTCATCACCCGTCAAAATAAGAATCCCGAAGCTTCTATTAAATTTATAGCCTGGATGTTTAGTGAGGCAGGCCAAAAGGTTACCCAAATGGGTCGGGAAGGTGTGGAGTACACACTGGATGAAAAAGGCTTGCCCATTTTCTCCGATGAGTGGGTTAATGCCATTCAGGAGGGCAACCAGAATACCGTTTACAATCCCTGGTTCTATCTGGGTGGATCTGAGATTGTGGAGGCCGATGCCCGCTGCGCCACCACAGATCCGGCATTGGTCGCCGACTGCTATTCTATAATCAGAGATCGCTTTGACAACTATCCATGGATCATGGGCTCCTATCCTTTGGCCGGTGTCAATGAGGATGAGAAGGTCATCTTTGACAAGATTAAAGAATTGGTCAAAACCTACGAAGCTAAAGTCATTATGGCTGGCAGCTCTGATGAGGCGGCGGCACTTTATGCCGAATATCTGAACAATGCCTCTAGAACAGGCATGGAGACCTTGGAGGACTTTATGACCCAGGCCATCGTTGAGAATAAAAAAATGTATGAATAATACTATGTAAACAATTGCACAAAAGCATATTCTGCAAATTTACAACAGACAGTATAAAAATCGGCCCCGGCGTGGGGAATAAAAGGTTAAATAGCATACTGACGCCGCAATTCAAGCGGCGTCAGTGCCGAACTACAATATCTACTCCTTATAAATCAAAAGAATCCTTGATTTTGGTCAAAATCAAGGATTCTTTTTGATTTATAAATTTGCGCTGCGCCGATTAAATTCATGTTACCCTCCGGGTCGTATATTTGTCTGGCAAAAATATGATATACTAATATTTAATCGCTTAAAACTTAGGATTCATAAATTCGCAACCTATGGTTGACAAGATTTAAAGCACTGGTTGGTAGAACGCAACCAGGCGAAAATGTATCATTAGCGTCGAAAGGGGGATGAGTCATATGACCATCGAAGAACGCATACAGGAATTGAGGAAAGGCAAGGGATTGTCACAGGAGCAGTTGGCTGAAATACTGGGCGTATCTCGTCAGGCGGTGTCAAAATGGGAAGGCGGTCAATCGCTGCCGGAAATTGAAAAATTAATTGCAATGAGCGAGCTTTTTGAAGTAACGATTGACTATATTTTGAAAGGCGAAACATCAGCGTCAGAAACCTCCTTCAAACCGTCGCGGTTTGCCTCGCAAGTCGTGTCCGCCGTGGCAACAATGCTGTTAGCCGTCGGAATTTTTGCGGCGATAGGACAACTCAGCGACGGCAGTGCCACTATGGACATTTATGGCGGGCTTATTATAGAAAGCGTAGGCATTATGCTGCTCTTGATCGGATGGTTTCTTGGAGGCAACCGTGTTGTTAACAAACCACTGTTTGTGGTAAATATACTTCTTGCGGGAGTATTGCCTTCCTCACTTATTTCACAGACATTACTTCGTTTTAAGCCAAGTCCAACTCCACCGTTTCATCCTATACCTATTTTGTTGTTCTCCGGCGCATATCTGCTGATATGCGGTACGATTATCTATTTTGCGGTAATCCGCAAGAGCGTAAAAAATTAATCTTCTTGAGGAGCTCGCGATAGTTGGGCCATGCATTAATGTTGACCTGTTCTGCTGAACAGATAATCGGCAAACCAATAACCTTTACCGGCTTTCATACCCTCCTTTTCGGCCGTATATGCCGCTAAAGCATCCCGGTGAGGTACTTTGTTCCACAGGCGGGAAAGAAGGAGCGCACCAGCCTCCATATTAACTACACTATCTAGACAAAAGATTTAGCCCGCTTTAAAAGCGGGCTAAATCTTAACTAGGGTGAGATGAAATAAAAAAAGATTAAGGAAGTGGGATCATCTGTCGCTCCCCACACTTTAGCATATGTCCACAGCAAATATTAATGTGTTACAGATTTCGAAATATGTATGTTAAGAAACATATCATAAAAATCGGTAAATATAGAATCCATAGAAAAAAAGATATATGGATGATTATCTGCTTTCACGAAAATAGCGTCGTCCTCAAAAAGAGCGCGATGCTTTTGGTGGATCAACCGGGAATGCTTATTACAATAGACAAGGCGGCTTAACGCCGCCTTGTCCACGTCTTTATGTTTTTTATACCTCGATGGTCCACCCAAAGGGATCCTCTAATTCGCCCGTTTGTATACCATATAATGTATTATAACAATGCTCTGATATCTCACCGAGCCGGTTGTCATTGACTATCATTTCCTTATTGTCCCATTTTAACGCGCCAATAGGAGTAATAACAGCTGCGGTACCTGTTCCAAAGACTTCCCTTAAACTGCCATTTTGATTGGCCTCATAGAGCTCATCAATGGAGATCCGTTTTTCAGAAACCGTATAGCCCTCATGACGCAATAATTCGATAATGGATTTCCTGGTGATCCCATCTAAAATACTGCCGTTTAAGATGGGGGTAACCACCTCATCCCCAATGACGAAGAAGATGTTCATAGCGCCCACCTCCTCAATATACTTCCGGTGCACGCCATCCAGCCACAGCACCTGGCTATAACCAGCGTCATTGGCGACTCCCTGAGATTTCAGAGACGCCGCATAGTTGCCGCCGGTTTTCACATCACCTGTGCCTCCCTGCACAGCCCGGACATACTCCGTCTCCACAGTGATTTTAGTCGGCTGCAAGCCTTCGGTAAAATAAAGTCCAACAGGGGTCATGATAATCATAAAGGTGTAGGCATTGCTGATCTTAACGCCAATATTCACCTGGGTCGCAAAGATAAAGGGACGAAGATACAGAGAAGCCCCCTCCCCTTCCGGAATCCAGTCGCGGTCCAGGTCAACCAGCTTAAGCAAGGCTTCCAAAGCAAAGGCCTCATCAATGGGGGGAATGGCCATTCTTTCACAGGACTTGTTCATCCGCCTAAAGTTCTCCTCCGGACGGAACAGCAAAGCCCTTCCATCAGAGGTCTTATATGCCTTTAGCCCCTCAAATATCTCCTGGGCGTAATGCAGCACCATGCTGGCCGGATCAAGGGACAAAGGGCCATAGGGCACGATTCTGGGATCATGCCAGCCCTGGCCGTCACTGTAATCCATCATAAACATGTGGTCCGTGTAGACCTTGCCGAACGCCATTTGGGAAACATCCTTTACCTTTTCCTTGGGATTTTTCGTCAGTTCAATTTTAATCTCCGGCACAAAACACACCTCATTTTTCTAATTGACGCAGCATAAAAAACTCCATAAGCCGCATTAACCCATTATCAAGGCAGGTACAGGATTTGCTTCCAATACCCATACACTCATAATTGCCCCAACAATGTTATTATAGGATAAATAGTCTTAATATGCAACGCCTTGGGCCATCATAGCCTGCGCAACCTTCATGAATCCGGCCACATTGGCTCCAAGCACCAAGTTACCTTCCGCTCCATAGGTTTTGGAGGCTTCAAAGGCGGTGTGGAAGATGTTGACCATAATATCCTTAAGTTTTTGATCCACTTCATCAAATGTCCAGGAATACCGCATGGAGTTCTGGCTCATTTCCAGGCCGGAGGTGGCCACACCTCCGGCATTGGCGGCCTTTGCCGGACCAAATAATACCCCCGCCTTTAGCAGCATCTCTGTGGCATCGGGAGTGGTGGGCATGTTCGCACCCTCAGCAACAGCGATAACGCCGTTGCTGATAAGCAACTCGGCATCCTTGGCCTGCAACTCATTCTGGGTGGCGCAGGGCAACGCGATGTCACATTTGATGCCCCAAATGCCCTGGCCCTCATGGTATTCCGCAGAAGCCACACGGTCGGCATATTCTTTAATCCGTCCCCGCTCCACTTCCTTGATCTGCTTTACCACGTTCAGTTGAATGCCCTCCGGATCGTATACATATCCGTTTGAATCGGACAATGCCACAACCTTAGCTCCCAATTGCTGCGCTTTTTCCGTGGCATAGATAGCCACGTTGCCGGAGCCGGAAACCACTACTGTTTTTCCGTTGAAGCCCTGCCCCTTCATCGCCCCCAGCATTTCCTCCGTGAAGTAGCACAGGCCGTATCCAGTGGCCTCGGTGCGCACCAAGGACCCGCCATAGGTCAGGCCCTTACCGGTGAGCACACCGGCAAATTCATTCCGGAGACGCTTATATTGTCCATACATAAAGCCAATCTCTCTGGCGCCAACGCCAATATCACCGGCGGGTACATCGGTATCGGCGCCAATATGCTTGGAAAGCTCAGTCATAAAGCTTTGGCAAAAGCGCATAATCTCCCCATCGGACTTGCCCTTCGGATCAAAATCGGAACCGCCCTTGCCGCCGCCCATAGGCAAGCCAGTCAGGCTATTTTTAAAGATTTGCTCAAAGCCCAGGAATTTAATAACTGAGGCGCACACTGAGGGGTGGAAACGGAGGCCGCCCTTGTAGGGACCAATAGCGGAATTAAATTGCACGCGAAATCCGCGGTTTACCTGTACCTTCCCCCGGTCATCCACCCAGGAAACCCGGAAAACAATCAACCTCTCAGGCTCAACGATGCGGTCAATGACGCCGCTTGCAACTACTTCAGGATGCTTATCCGCAACAGGCTCCAGGGATACAAGTACTTCCTCCACAGCCTGCAAAAATTCGGTCTCTCCAGCATTGCGCTTAGTGACCTCTTCAAATACAGATTTTAGGTAGGCATTGTTAAGGGTCATAAACAACTCTCTCCTCTATAATAAAATTTGTAAGCAGTAGTCTATAGCAAGGCCCATATGGGCAAAGCATCTCGGTCACATGTATTTACAAATTCTCTATATAGTATAGCCAGTTTGACTTTAAGGTTTCAAAAGGAACTCCCAAAATATTCTCTATATCCTGAAAATTGCGGTATAGGTCCAGAAAGGCATACCGGCCATAGTTGTTCTCCACATATTGGCATAATGAGGCGCAAATAGTGTAAATACGCATTCTACCCTCGGCCTCAGTGGCTATATTAAAGATTTCATCCGAGAAGGTGAGTAAATTGGTGTACCCCTCCTCGAAGATAATTTTCTTGGCCAGTCGGTCCAGGTCCTGATTGTATATAGGCGGAGAAGCCCAAATATTAAATTTGTAATCAATATAGGTCGCAGCCCCCTCACTGAGCCACAACGGATTATAAAAGCCTTGAAGCACATGGACCGTTTCATGGATATACTCCGCAAATTTTTGATCCACATACCGGAGCGTGATTTTGCCGTCTTCAGAGGCGTAGGACGCGCCCTCGCCGCTGATAATATTGTACTCTATCCTTCCGGAATAAGCCGTAAAGCCAGGGGTCAGATATTCTTTAATCTGATAGATTCCCTCCTCCAACATAGCAACAAAATTCCACATATCAGAATAGCTGAGATAACCCATTTCAAAATAGTAGAGCGCGCTTGAAGTTTCGTAGAAATATTTACCGCTTATCTCGGTAAAATAAGCCGCGGCTTCCTCTTCACGCAGATCCGGCAACACAAAGGATGCATTTGCCGTATTGCCTTCATAAAGATATGCTATATCAGCGCCTTGGGTTTTCGCCCAGTCCACGCATAATTCAGCAAAGCTGGTGCCGGTGATACCGGCAAAATCATAATCGTCCTTATACAGCCGCATCAACACATCGCTGCCATACTGCTCTTCAACATATTCCGCTATAGCGGCAGCAAATGTTTGGGTATCAGCGGCATTGCTGTTAAAGGATTCACGGTCCAACATCATCAACTGCCGGCTCGTTTCATCAGCCAGCAGCTCCGCCGCCGAATGGTTCGGAGTAGAAGCGGATGTACTGTGCCCGCTGTAACGTTGTTCCAGCAATCCTTTCACGCCATAGCTGAGCCAGGATGTATAAGATTCTCCTGCCGCCGCTTCAAAATAAGAGGAAATATAGAGGCTTTCCCCTTCTGCCACGCCACCCAGCCAGATGGTGCTGCCATCCACGGCTGTGTTGCCACTGTCCTGCAAATAGTAGGTCAGCGATTCCTGCGCAAATTGCGCGCCCGCCCCTTGAAGATATGTATTGACAGCCGTTATTCCCTGCAGGTTGGCAGCCACAAAATCCAATGCGTCCTCATCATCCAGATAAGAATTGCTAAAGTAATACGTCTGCTTCTGCGTAGAAATTTGACGGGTATATCCCTCAGACCACAAGGAAACATCCTCCGCCGCAGTCACCCAAAACAGATTGTCATTTTCCAACCGGTGAGACACCCCAAGTTGAGTGAGCCAATCACTTTTTGCTTCCGCCGGACTGACACCCAGGAGCGTGTCAAAATAATCGTAGCTCCACAAAACATCGACCATCAGCTCCAGGCCGAACCGGTCTTTTAAATAAGCCATTTGATGGGAGGCCAGTCGAAGGGTCTCATCATAAAAGACATATTCGTTTGAGAAATTGGCGTTATGTAACTGGAGCAATACACTGGTATTGTCCATGTCAATTGCTTCCTTTAGCTCAGCGGCATCCGGCTGTGAGGCCGTTTCTATCTCCCATTGGGTTAGCTGTCCCAGATAATTTTGCGCAAACCCATACACCATCCATCTGGGCGCTGAGCTTCGATTTGCCAAGCTCAGCAAAGCATAATATCCGTAGTCCGCCGTCTGTTCGCGCACGCCGGACAACTCCACTAAACTGCCGTTGAGGCCGCTGTCATAATCCGGACCTATGTAAAAATAAAGGGTGGGTATTGTCTCCATCTTTAGCAGCTTGGCCGCTTCCTCCACAGCCTGTTCATTGAGCCTTATAAATTCCTTCGCCTCATCCTGCGTCATATAATCTTTTTGGAAATAATATATATTTATTCCGCTTTGGGCTACAAAAAAATCCTGCTCTTCAGTAAATTCAACAGTATTGGATGAACATGCACTCAGCATAAATATCATAAAAGCGGCAATAACAAATATTTTAATACTTCTTGCACAATTGCTCATACTTAGTCCTCACTTTAAACCCATACTTTAGCAGGTCCATATCCTAATAAAAATTCACAATATCCATTATATGTCTTTTCAGTGGATATTTCAACAAAAAAATATGATAGAGAGATGAACAATTTATTTTGACTTCTTCTTCTACATAGTGTATAATCACGGCTGGGAGTATGCTAGGCAGCGGCCGGTCCGGGTGAAAAACCGGCCCGGAGGAAAGTCCGAGCTCCAAGAGCAAGAATAGCGGCTAACCGCCGCCGGGGGCGACCCTAGGGAAAGTGCAACAGAGATATACCGCCGGTTTAGGCCGGTAAGGGTGGAAAGGCGAGGTAAGAGCTCACCACTTCCGCCGGTAACGGCGAAAGTCTGTAAACCCTATTCGGAGCAACACTGGAAGAGGTGCATATGCCCGCTCGGCGCACCTCTTCGCAAAATGTGGCTAGAGCCTTGGGGTGACCCAGGGCCCAGATAGATCGTTGCCCACGACAGAACTCGGCTTACAGGTATAGTCCCAAAAATGCCAGCAACTTTATGTTGCTGGCATTTTTGCAATGAATGGCTCTTGCTGTCAACGAGAGTCCTCGTACCCAACAGATGTAATCTATTTGAATAAAGCTAAGTACTTGATTCTACCGCTAAGTGGTTAAACTTACAAGTTTTATTTTCATTAATATTGAAAATAATATAGACATTCCACAGCAAGAAAGCTATTGACACAATTGAAGCTTTTGAGCCGCAAGGGATAGGTTCAACTTAAAAGCTCAGCTGTAAATGAATTTCTGATGGCAAGTATCTTAAGTAGGGAAAGATTGAAATAGGGAAGGATTGTAATAATGAACTCACCATATCTAAAATATGTAAAAATCCAAATATGTTTTATACTTTCGTTTATCACACTGCTGTCTGTGGGCATAAACGCATATGCAACAGGCGGCGATTTGGCGGTGGAGGCAGCCGCCATAGCAGGGGATCTGATTGTTCCTAATAACTTGATTATATATGAGGATGGTTATTATTCATTAGACGGAGGAAATACTATATCAACCGATACTTTGGGGCCCGAAACACAAATAAAAAAGGCATCCGGTAATATGACCATTGAACTACGGAATACCACGGAAGTATACGCAAAGCTTATCTCCTTGCAAAGCGGCAGCCTTACGGTGAGTGGAGGCGGTAAGCTGACGGTCAATAATCCGGATATCACCGAAATGTCTAGAATATCAGGTATACGGATATATAACGGCGGCCTTACGGTAACCGATGGCACAAACCTCACGGTGACTGGGGTCAACGGCGGCGTATATGTTGTTAGCGCATTCGACCTCCTGGTAACCGATGGCAGTGTGCTTACCGGAAAAGCGACCGGTACAAACAGCGCCATCACAGGTGCGGATAAGTATGGTATTTACAGCCATGGACGCATCGTCGTATCGAACGGAGGATCCATTTGGGGAATTGGAGGAGTACCATCATACAACACTTATGGCTTGATGGCATACGCAGGCTACGACGTGACAGATGGAGAAATTTCCGGTTTAGGGAATGTTGGCGTGTACGCCAACCGCAATGGCCCTATAAAGGTGAACTCAGGCGGCAAGATTACCGGCGTAGGGGGATCATACAGCACTTCTCACGGGGTACAGGCTGATTATACCAGCATAGTCGTCAACACAGGAGGTGAACTGACAGGGTCATGCGGAGGCTATGCAGGCGTACAGGCTTCAGCTGGCGGCATCACAGTAGCCGGCGGCAAGCTGGCTGGAATAACCACGGGCATGGGCTATGACCAGTATGGCGTGCATGTCAGCGGCGCAAATGACTTTGTTGTGTCAGACGGAGGCGAGATTGTAGGTACTGGTTTCTACAATGGAGTATATACCAACGGTGGTAACATGTCAGTAACAGGCGGTGGTAAGATTGAAGGTCATGCTCACACCTACGGATACTATTCCACTTCCTTTGGATATTACGGAGCAATAATTGCAAAAGTCGGTACTTTGAGTGCGGATGGCAGCAGTAAAATTATAGAAAACTACGTCAAGGTTGAGGATTATGACGAAGTATTTGTTCTGCCCTACCAAAACGGTAAAAATATGACCGATTACCTCAACTATAGTTGGACTATTTCGTCAGGTACCGGCGCGGTGGAGAGCGATCCCGGCGGAAGCGGTATTAGGGCAACTGAGAGCGGTACAGGCACGTTGACCGCTTTGCGAACAGGCGGTGTCGCCGGAGAGGTTGTCACACTTGACACCGACAGCTCGCACATTATTAACATCCCTGTAAACCTCACAGTTACACCGGTGGAAATACCGTATTACACTGTGACGTATGATCCAAACGGGGCCACCGGCGGCAACGTTCCAGTTGACGATCACCAATACCTGCCAGAGGAGCAGGTGGACGTAAAAGGCAATGAAGGCGGTTTGCAGAAGACAGACCACACCTTTGTTGGATGGATGTTGACACCGGATGGAAGTGGAACGGTCTACAACACCGGAGACACTATTGTTATGGCTGATGCAAATATCATATTGTACGCCAAATGGGAGCCGGTTCAACTGCCTCCGGAAGAAGAAAATCCGACTACAGGGGGAGCCCAATTCCTTACCTGCCAGTTTTGTGAATTTTCCTCTTGAATATAGAATAAGCATTATTTTTTAAGCTAAAAGAAATCGTCAAAGTTTTTTGGGAGTCAATAGCATTTAATTTGCTAATGACTCCCAAAACTATGCGTCAAACCTATTAAAATTATTTTGGAAATATGATATTCCGATGGACGGAAAAACATAAAGAAATATCTATTATATATATTTTTTAAAGAAGTGGTAAGCGTTTTTAAAAAAAAACTTATCTGCCAATACATTTCCATAGCGGCTACATACCAGTTCAAAAAAACTTTCCATATCCTCAAGTCCGCTCAACCCGCACACCGGATCGCATCCGTCAAAATCCGATCCAATGCAGACCGCATCCTCACCACCCAAGGATAGAAAGTGATCCAAATGAGGTATCAGGTCCTCCATGGTGGGCGGCAGGGCGCTCTCTTTCACAAAGCGCTTATAGAAATTAAGACCCACAATGCCTCGGGACTGCACAATCAGCTTAAACTGCTCATCTGTCAGGTTGCGGGGATGGGCGCAGATGGCCTTGGCGTTGGAATGGCTGGCCACAAAGGGCCTTGATGCCATACCGGCTACATCATAAAATCCAGCCGGCGCCAAATGGGACACATCCACCACCATCCCCAGCGCCTCCATTTGCTTGACCACAGCCCTTCCGGCAGGCTTGAGGCCTTTATCCTCCGATATCCCATATCCCAGCTCATTCTCACCATTCCAGGTCAGCGTCATCAGCCGTACGCCGTCCTCATAGACCTTTTCCAGCCGCTCCACCGACCCGCAAACCGCCGAGCCTCCCTCTATAGCAAGAATGCCCGCCGGACAGCCTATAGGCAGATCCGACAGGCCCTTTCTCTGAAGAATGCGGAACCTGTCCCGGACGGCATCAGCCTGATGAATAAAATAAGCCCAAGCATATTCATAGTAATCCACTGCTTGGGGCCCTCTCAGATCATCCGGCATCCAGATGGCATATAACTGTATCCACTGCTCAAATAGCCTCCCCTTTTCAAGAGACACCGCCAAATCATTATATGCCAAATCTTCTTTTTTCAGCGTCAGCTCAGTTATGGTATCGCAATGCAGGTCAAACAGCTTCATGATTGCCTACTCCCCTTCCACCTCAAACGCGTTTTCTATCAGGTTGAAGGAATAGACCCGCATCCCGCCGCCCGCCTTTGACGCCAATATCTCCACCACATCAAACCGGGGCTGCTTCTCCGAAGGATGATCCAACAAATACTGTTGCGCCGTCTGAATGATTCGTCTCTGTTTTCTCACCGTCACAGCTTCTGCTGGAGCAGTGCCATTATGGGGCGACCGGGTTTTTACCTCAACAAAAACAATATATTCATTGTTCTCGGCAATCATGTCAATTTCGCCGTACCTGGAATGAAAATTGGCCGCAATAACCTCAAACCCAAGGCTGTGGTAATGCCTTTGGGCAAACCTCTCCCCAAGGCTTCCCAGCTCATGTTGCCTCGCCATGCTTTATCTCCAAATTCCTTAAAAAGGAGCGCCTATGTACCGCAGAAACCCCCAGCTGCCGAATCTTCTCATAATGAAGTTTGGTCCCATAGCCCTTATGCTGGGCAAAGCCATATCCAGGATACTGCTCCTCCAATGCCACCATGAAACGGTCCCTGCTTACTTTGGCCAAAATAGATGCCGCCGCCACTGAAGCAGAGGCGGCATCTCCCTTTATAATGCAAACGGTCTCCGTCTTTTCCTTATCCAGGCCCGGCGCGATATTGCCGTCTACCAGAGCCACCTGAGGCGCCACCTTAAGGGACTCCACCGCCTTTCGCATAGCCAGTAGGGTTGCCTTAAGGATATTGATCCTGTCAATCGTCTTTTCCCCCACTGCTACAATGGCATAGCCCTTGGCATTGGCTGTAATCTTTTCAAACAGCTCCTCCCGCTTTTTGTGGGTCAGCTTCTTGGAATCCTTAATCCCCTCAATGGGCCTCTCCTCATCCAAAATCACCGCCGCCGCATAGACAGGGCCGGCCAGCGGGCCCCTGCCTGCCTCATCCACCCCACAGATCAGGGTATAGCCCTTTTCTTTATACCACCGTTCATATAGATACATATCCGGCTCAATTTTTTGCGTCTCACTCACCGGTATCAGCCTCCACCTGTCCGCTGTAACCTTTATTTTGCTCCTGGTCCGGCCATTCCAGTGAAATCCTGCCGATCACGCCGCCCCGGAACTCATCCAACAGCATCACCGCCGCCCGCTCAGTGTCCACATGACCGCCGGACAGCAGCATGCCTCTTTTCCGGCCCAGCCGCTCCAGCAACGCAAAGGGTTCCTCGCCGGGTCCTACCTCCAGCTTGTACCGGGCTGCCAACAGCGGCGAATAGTGCCGGGCCAGGTAATCAAGCAAGCGGGAGGCTAAGGTTTCTACATCCAAAATCTGGTCCTTAATGGCACCTGTATATGCCAGCAGCTCCCCCACATAGGGATCCTCAAACTTGGGCCACAGCACACCGGGGGTATCCAATACCTCCATACCGGTTCCCACACTGACCCACTGCCGTCCCCGGGTCACCCCGGGACGGTCCTCCACCTTGGTCCTCCTGGAACCGGCCAAGCGGTTAATCA
>Ga0153949_1000414_pt1 | contig 14834 bp, 12 predicted proteins | sample TSNJ033MetaG_FD_104705 | JGI IMG/M metagenome (GOLD analysis project Ga0153949, IMG submission 104705) | Attine ant fungus gardens microbial communities from New Jersey, USA - TSNJ033 MetaG | ecosystem: Host-associated > Fungi > Mycelium > Unclassified | place: USA: New Jersey, Wharton State... | reverse complement strand
TCCGCATATTCCTCACCGAAGTCATCGATACGCCTATGGCGCTGTGCCCCTGCCTCCCGGACTGCTAAATGCTTCTTTCCCCGCAGGTCATACCCCATATGCTTTAACAGTTCCTGAAATTCTTCGTAGGTATCTGCTTCCCGGACTGCACGGTCTACATCCTGTTTAATACGCCGGTTCCGCTCTGATAGTGCTTTTTTCTTAATTTTGTCCCCTTCTGCAAGACCTGTCTGTTCCCTGCTTCGTTTTTCCCTGACTTTATCAAGGTCCAGTACCCCCAGCTGATATTCTTCACACAGCCGGTTGACAAGCGGCTGGATGTATTTCTCCCAATCCCCTTTTTTATAATCGTACTTGTACCCATCTTTACAGCCAACACTGTTGAATACCAAGTGCGCATGCATGTGCTCCGTATCATCATGGACTGCATAGACCGCCTCAAATGCACCTTTTAAGTACTCATCTGTGAACTTCCCCATAATCTCATACACAATATCCGCAGATACATCCGTCTCTTCAAAGGAAATGATGATATGATAGCCCTGCCTCTTATCCGGCTTGCCGTAGTGGCGTTTCGTATCGATCATCTGTGCAAGCGCTGTTTCCTTATCACAGTTGATACTCCCCACATACCGGCCATCCTGTGTCTTCTCCGGATCCATGATGTATTTCAGGGCATTCGCCAAGTGCTTTGCCATGTATCCGGACTTTGCCTGTTTCATATGTAATATCCTGCTGATTGCCATTTAATCACCTATAGCTTTTCCAGTACCGTCTGCATCAGGGTTTTTAATTGCTTCATCATCACATACAGCCGATGCTTGTCTTCCCTGGAATACAACCCGCTGTTATTGTTATGGATCACCTGATTGATATTTACGCCAATACGGTTGATTTCATTATTCAGGCGATACAGCTCTTCCCGGATGACCGGATAATCTCTGGGCTTGTTGGTGATCAGCATCCGTAAATACTGGGAATCCTTTATCCCTAAGTCCTCTGCCTGCCGCTGCAGTTCCATAAGTTCTGCTTCCGACAGCCGGATTTCCTTTCGGCATTTTAAATTTTCTTTCACAGTTTCACCCCTTACCGCAGTTTCGATGGTAATGCCATCGTAAGCGCCTCCTCCATTTCTAGAAATTTTTAATGATCAATTCCTTAAAGGAATTGCCCGGTGACATGTTATTGCTGCGCTCTACAGGAATCACCCGGTATTCCTGATATAGTTCCCGAATAAATGCATTATCGTTATAACTTAAAATAAACCTCCCTTTGATATCCCCTACTGTCTCTTTTAAACGGAGATGGTCCGCTTCCTCAAAAGACACGCTGTAGTATTTCTCCGTATGGTGGTAAGGCGGATCCAGGTAAAACAGTGCCCTGTCTCGGTCATAAACTTTAATGAGCTTATCAAAATCCCTGTTCTCGATCACTACCTTTTGAAGCCTTTCATGCGCACGTTCAAGAGACGCTGCAATCTTATGCCCCTCAAGCGCTGCCCGGTTTCCGGAAAATACCGTCAGTTTTGCGCCAAAGCTGCTTTTGATGACGAGATAAAAGCGTGCCGCCCTCTGGAGATCGGTCATTCCCCGGGTATCCACCTGTGCCAGTGCGTCATGAAAAAGCTCCCTTGAGGTCAGGCACCATTTCAGCTCTTCCTCCAATGCCTTCTCATGGTGCTTGACACACCGGAATAAATTCACCAGGTTCCCATTCATATCATTATAGACTTCCAAAGGCGCATGCTTCTCTTTTGCAAACAATACCCAGCCTGCACCGCCGAATGCTTCTATATAGCGGTCATAGCTGCCCTCCTCCGGGAATTCCTCCATAATCCTCTTACGCAGCAGCCGTTTCCCGCCAATCCATTTAATAAAACTATCCATTTGATTCCCCCTTGCTTTTCTGTTTTTATCGTCCTATTGTTTTCTGCATCATTTCTCACATAAACAGAAAAGTTATAAGAATCCCCCCATTAGGTATTTCCGGCAGCCGGGGTGGGTCCGGTAGTTTCCGTATACCGTTTTTTTGTTTCCCGTTCTTATATCCTCCCCACGATATTATTTTCCTGCTTTATCTGACTTTCCCATCCTGCTTCTTTTCTACTGCCGGCTTTCTTTCTCCCCGGTCTCCGTTAAAAATAAATTGTACATAGGCGCCCTTGTCTTCCGTGATCAGGTCAACGAGTTCAAACTGGTCATTTTGGAAAGCAATCCTTTGTACTGCAAAAGCATCCAGCATGTTGGTAAGCCCGCTGTCACGGATTTCTAAAATCTGCGCCATGATTGTATCGGTGATCACCTGGGTTCGTTCCAGAGTACGGGCTTCCTCGTTTATAATTGCGAAAGCCCTCGTTCCATTTCCCACGATATGGTATCTGCCGTCATCCGAGCTGTGATGAAATCCGTATCCGGCAGCCGCCATCTGTTCCCTTGTCATTGTCGTCAAAGAAAAACTCCCCCGTGGTGTTTCAATCCTTTCCCCGGTTAAAAAGTCATCCGGTGTAACAGATTCTATATCCTCCTTGATCTGTTCCTGTTTCCCGTCCCCGGTGAGCGCCTGCGTCTTCTGTTCCTTGATTTTATCTACTGCCAACCCAATGCTCCTGTCTTTCCGATCGTAAAAGAAGAGATGGTTCGATAACTGTTCTTCTTTATTTCCGATAAGATTAAATTCATACAACAAGTTTTTCATCTCAACAGCCGTATAGCCTTCACAGGAAGCTGCCATAAACTCATGCACACTGGCAGGCAGCAGATATAAATCAGTACCAACCCTGTCTGCCAGACTTTCCATGGCATCGGTATTTAAAACAGCACCGGCGCCATAATAATGCTCTTTTGTAGTGATAATATACATTTCATGCTTACTACCCGGTTTTGGGAAACCAGATTCAATTCCATGGTCCAGCTTTAGATTTTCGTCTAATGTACGGATAATGATGGAATCTAAAAAAGTACGGTTATTCACTACTTTATGAAAAAGTTCCTCTTCCATGATGTCCCATATCTCAAGCATCTGATGGCTCACGGTCAGATGAACCGGTTCCAGGCTTACTTTCAATGGAACCTCAAAGGCAACCACCAGCCCCTTCCAGTTAAGGTGAGGACGGTCTTTCCACAGGTCTTCATTTTGGGGATTCAGCAGGACGGGGATAATCTCCTTGATCAGGCTGCCGTCTACAATCCTCTCTTCCAGCCTTTTGTTATTTTCTTTTTCAATTTGCAATATGCACGCTCCTCTTCTTTTTTTTCTTTTATCTGCCTATACACGCCCTGGGCGTGTCCGGTCTGGTTCCCAGACCTTTGCAAGATACGGATTTTGCCGTACAAAATCCATCTTGTTAGGTGGCAGCGCCCCCTAAAACCCCCATGGTATGTATAATAGGTAGATACCTGATAGCAAAACCGTATTTCTGCTATCAGTAAATCAATATTTCTTTCAATATCTGCTGTCAGTTTCTCTCTTCTGACTGCAATTTTCCCCCGCAAAAATGAAATGGCTGACTGCAATCCGGACTTTCTGCTTTCAGTTCCCATCTCCATTGATGTCAGTTTCCCACTTTTGCCATCAGTTTTTCTTTCTGCTGATGTCAATTTCCTGTTTTTACAATCAGTTCTTTTTGACTCCTGATGGCAATTCCCTGTTTCTGCAATCAGTTCTTCCTGCTCCTGATTACAATTCTTCATTTCCGCAGTCAATTCTGTTATCAGATTTTCCCTGACTACAGTTCCACTCATCTGCGATCACTTTTAAATTTCCGTTTTCCGGCACATCAGGAACGCCTTATAATTGCTGATCCCATAAAACTCATCCGCACAGAACTGCCCAACATTGGCAAATGCATTCTTCTGATGAAAATGCATGGACTGCCGATTGCTATCCCGGACATGGGCATAAAAGTCTTTCCCGGGAAAAAGCCTGAATAATTCCTGATAGAGCATGGTTCCTGCTCCTCTGCCCTGCCATGAAATATCCGTGGCCACCTGCCTGATATAAATTCCCTGCAGCTCTATCTGCTGTGGAATATCCCAGTCCGTTTGGAGCGTGACACGCTCCGGTAATTCCTGCAGAATGTTTACATAGGCAATCACCTTGTTTTGTTCCTCAAGCACGTAATAGTCGTTATCGAAATGATAAAAAGGACCCACAAGAAGCCCTCCGTTATCTTTATGGTTCTGGTCATGGATTGCCTGGATCAATGGCATATCCAATTTTTTATATGGTCTGAACACAATATACCTCCTCTAAATAATCAGCGGCCAATTCTGTAGATGGCCGCCGTGATCATGTATCTTCCCGTTACCGGCCTGTTGATAGTCCGGACCATGGATACTGGTCCGAAGAATTTTAAATATTTCTTTTCTGGCACATCTCCTCCGGCAGAGGCTGCCAATGCAGGCTCTTATTCCTTACAGCTGCCGGCTCCGCCTATATTACTGGTTCACTTCTTTTTCAAGGCGCTTGAATGCCTTTTCAAATGCACCGATTCCCGAAAAAAAAGAAGACAACTGCACATCTTCAAACAGATAGGGCATTGCCTTGTATAGTTCTAAAAAAATATGAAACAGGACATCCACAACAATGGCATTGCCTGTTTGTTTATACAACTGGCTGTCACTGACGCCGGCTTCTTTTGTCCTGCGGAAATCTTCATCTGAAAATCCCATTAAGCGGAAACATTCAAGCGGTGTCAGGCGCCGGATACGGATCAGGGATTCCAGGCGGCAGATATCACAGGATGTCAGCAGCGTAGGGCTGATCGCCCCTTGTGCCTGTACCCGTCCCCGTTTCAATGTTTTGGGGTAAGATATGCGGGCCACACCGCCTTTCACACATTCCTCATAACCCTTCTTCGTTTTCTGCCTGACCAGGATCACATTATCCTTTGTGACCGTTGTCAGGCTATGGCAGCTTCGCATGCCGCCATCCGTTTCCAGGCACTGGACTGTTTTCCCGTCTTTATAACGCCCTCTGATGGCTCCCACTGCTTTTTCAATGATCTGGGCCTGATGATGCCCCGCCATATGTGTCCCGATAATTCCCATTGGGGAATAGACCTGCCCCGAAGTAAAGCCTTTCCCAATTCTCCCGACCGAAACAATTTTCGGCTGCTGGCCGCCACCGCCGCATGCCGTAAGCGCAGGGCAACACCCTTCCGGGAAGTAAACACGTCCAGTCTGGGCATACTGGTTTTCTCCTGCAATATTCCCCGCAAGTCTCAACTTATTTTCAAAACCCTTCAGGGCATTTTCGTCCGGCTCAAAGAGTAACGCTTTCCGCTCTCCCATATCTGTAATCAGCTTATGGACCTTTTCCTGCGGCAGATAGTATTTCTCATCAGCCTCTTCCTCTAACACCTCGCTCAATGTGGTATAAATACCTAACGGCTCCGGAAATTTGAACTGCCCGTTATCCAATTCTTTTTTAATTAAGATCAGATACACCCTTTCCCGGTTCTGCGGAATACCGTAATGCTTTGCATTCAGCACTGTCCAGTATGTATGATACCCGTACTCATGGAGTTCTTTCTCAAAAAGCCGAAACGTGGTATTTTTAAATTTCTTTCCTACGATATTTTTTACATTCTCGTAGATTCCCCAATCCGGTTTTGCACCCCGTATGATCCTGAGCCATTCCACCAGCAGCGAAGACCTGGTTTTATCCAGAGCCTCCGACCCACAGGCCGGGCAGGCCGAACGCTTTTCATAATGTACCGTAAGCGGATTATAGGCATTGTTGCAATCCCTGCACTGCCACACGGAACCGGCTAGATTGCCGGATATAGAGAAGTCCTGGCAGGGACTCCCACCGCAGATCACGTTGAAATCCGGCAGCTTATTTTCATCTATTTCTGTAATATCTCCAAGGTTTAATGCTTCATCCGTGCCATGGATTGCACAATAACTTTTGACTGCATGTTTATCGAATTCACAAAAGTTTCTTAGGTTGTATTTCATATCCTTACTTTCGCAAGGTGCAGCTACACATTTTACCCGGGATTACTCACTACTTCCTCCTGGTTAATTATTTTGATCCACAACGTCGAGTTACATCTTTACATGATTGGAACCCACAGCTACATTAAAATATTCCCTTTCCTATAGAATCGTAAAAACACTCCTTCATCATGCAGCATGACCGGATATGTGCCAGAACGAACCACCCCCTTTCAAAAAATTGTTATAAAGGACTCAAATTTCTGCTTCAATGCATGTCCTATCTCTTCGGTGCATCCGCAGCGTGCAGCGGAGCCTGCCAAGTCCTGTCCTCCGGAACCATGCTCAGTGTGCGTTCCCTGCTGTCATAAAAATACACCTGATTGGAAAGTACCTCTTCCGGAAGTACCTGCGTTTCATTAATCTCACGTACCATGTCCCGAAGTTCATCTTCCCTTGAACGATCCTGTGCCGGGATTGCAATGCATTCATGAACACTGGATGGTAAGATATAAAGATCATCTTCCATCGCCTGTGAAACTTTTTCCATGGCATCACTGCTTAATATGGATCCGGCTCCATAAGCTTTGTTTTTGTTGGAAATGATGATCATTGGGGAATCCGAGTCTTTTACATTGCTGATATCTTCCGATGGTTCATAATCATCAGACATCATGGAGTTTATGCACTCTTTCATGTCCATCAGGAATATGTTTTCCGTAAATACCGCACCATGAAGCGCTGCCTCTTTTAATTCCTCCACGCTGACTGCAAACTGGTCTAACATCTGGTCATTCACTAACATGGTTGCCCCTATTTCATCTGCAGATATCCGAAATGTGATTGCTAAATCTTCAAACGGAATATACGGGATATTTTCCAGATATTCCTCGTTTCCCTGGCGCGGTACCAAGGCCGGATAGACATTTTCAAGCTTAATCCTCTCCTTTGCCATAATTTCTATTTTTCCGCATTCCTTCATCTTTTCTTTAAAAACCTGTATATGGTCCGCTACAATTCCTGAGATGTCTTCTCCAGCCAGATATTGTTCGTAAAGATTCTTCTGGTATACGACGACACCGGCAGATGCCCCTTCCGGAACATAGTTCAGGGAATCCATCATGATGTTATTCTTTGGGGTTCTTCCTATCTTTACTTCCCCGCCTAACTCCCTTTCTACCGCTTCTTTTATTGCCGCTTCTATTTCGTCTTTAAATAATTCGTAATTCATAAAATCCTCTCCATTCTTTTTATTTGATTTCACACAGGCATCATAACTAAACTGCCTTCTTTTTTTACACATGCTTCAAAATTTATTTCCTAATCCCTTATTTAGAATAATAGAAACAAATCTATGAATAGAGCATACCGAGGATCTGCCTGACATAAACCGTACAAATCCGCTCTATATATGCTCTTTTCCCCTTTCCGTGAAGCTTCTTTCTTTGGATTTCACCTTTGACATGCTCTAACATTTTTTCAAATTCATCCATCTGCTGCTTTTCCCTTAAAAGCTCCTTATGGGAATATTTATGTCTGTTACACACCTTTCTTAAAAGCCTCCTATCTTCTATGCGGTACCGGTTCCTTCCTCTTTGTTTCGGTTACCGGCAGTGCCGGGCTGTTTAGAAAATCTTTCTTCTGCAAATTTGCAGAAACAGCTCTTTCTTCACCCATAGCTTTCTTATCATGGTGCTCCCCGTGATAACTGATCTGTTTTTTTGTCTCTCCAAGACTCTTCTTATAGCTCAGAAATTCATTGAAGTCTTTCCCTATCGGCGGGAACCGGTAATCCACTTCATATCCTGCCGCCGCATACTTCCTCATTAACTTAAACACCGCTTTGCGTCCTGCCTTGTCATTATCCAGGCAGAACCGGATATGCTTAATATGAGGCTGCTCCTTCAGCAGCTTTTCAAGCGGCCCGTCACTCACCATACCGAGTGCCAGCATGTTAGAATGGTAATCCTGGTAGTGATCCATATAGGACATCATATCAATCGCCGCTTCAAATACACATATCTCGCCACTGTCTTCATGGATGATATTGAACCCGTAGGTCTTATCATTTCCAGGGACATCGCCTTTGTAGCTTTTCCCAAACTTGTCCCTGGTTCCTCTCTGGCTGGCAAATCTCACGATGCCGTCCCTATCCCTGCCAAGAAATACGATATTATGGTAAGGCGTGCTTTCATAGATCAGCCCCTGCCTGACGAAATAGTCAATGACCTGCCTGGAAAGCATTCTGGTTTTCATCAGGTAGGCATACATGCATCGGGAATCCCCGGCCGGCTCCGGAAGGACAAACGCCCTCTTTTCCGGTACGGCTTCCGCTTTTCGCCGGTGCTTAAGTTTTTCCTTCCGCTCCTCCGTGATTTCTTCGCCTTTATGATACCCTTCATGTTTCAGCAGGAAGTTGACCGCTTCCTTAAACTCCATGCCTGAAAAATACATTAGGAAATCAATCTGGCTGCCGCCAACACTTTCACTGTACCGGTACCAGCTTTTCCGGTCAAAAATGATGACGGAATCCATAGCTTTCAAGGAATATCTACTCCCGACCCTTTTGGTCTGATAACCCATTTCCTCCGCCAGCTGCACTAAGTCCGCGGATTTAGCAATTGCATACTCTTCATCTGTAAATCCTGACATGCCTTTCACCTCCTCGCTGCTTATCCCAGCTCATTTTCACTTTCCCACCGCATGACAAAATGCGGTCTAAACTCCGGATACTCTTTTTCAAAGGTACCTGATCGCAGCCGTACACTTCCTCATAGGAATCCAGCAGATTTACATCATGCTCACACGCCTTCCAATACCCTGCTATTTTCATGCATGCAGGATTAGGAAAGCGGGTAGGACTTGTGAAACAGTTCCGCATCAACAACCCCGGTCTTTATGAGCCTGCTGCTCCCTGCTGTAAATCAGGACATGTCCCATCTCCATTAGCCGCTTGCAATTGTTATAAGGGCTGATAATGGACTTTGCTTCTTCCACAGTCAGCCCATACACATACAATTTCAAAATCGTCTTCATCTGGTACCAATCCAGTTCCGGGTCTGAAATCACCTCCGCCTCTTCATAGGTATTATGCGCCACTGCATCCATGATCACTTTCACCTGCTGACAATCCATATGAGGTTTGATGGCCAGCCTCAGGGCCTTATGAGGGATTCCTTTCCGGTATCTGTTTGCTATCACCCGTATCGCTTCCGCATCTAATTCACACCGCCGCATCTCCCGTATGATATCTTTCGGTACTTTTTGCTCCAGAGCGTCCATGATGCTTTTCGTCACACACTCATCCTCTGATTCATCACCCTCAAGAATAAAGTCCAGGGGCAAGCCCCTTTCAACCGCATTTGCCAAAAACAGGATGCGGCTGGCTGTTTTTCCTGTTTCTACAATCTCTTTCACCTTTTGATAAGACTTACGGTCAACATACAGTAATATCTTCACTGCCCGTTCCGCTTCTTTTGGTAAAAAAACTTCACTTTGCAGTTTCTCAAATAGATTTAATGCCATCATGATCTCCTTCTTCGTAAATTTAGGGCAGCCGTTTGGCTGCCCCATCAATAGTTACCTCTTATAAACTTTTCTTTTTCCTTCTCCTTACCATGCGCAGACCCACATATACACTGGTTCCTCCAGCAACAACCAATGCTGCCACAGCATACAGGATATCTGTCGTATCACCGGTTTTCGGTGCGTTGGACTTGGCTTCATTGGACTTCGTTTTTTGGTTTGTAATCTCCTTGACCACTTCTATGACCGGTGTGTTTCCATCTTGATATTCAAAAATGATTTCATAAGTTTCCTCATTTTTGTCATAACCCTCCAGTCCTTTTGTTTCTGTCAGTACATAGACGGTCTTTTCTTTGAATGTGCCATTTTCAAAAGTCCCTATCGGCAGCAGACCGCTTTCCGCCCTGCCATCCTTGTCGGTGATGAGCTTTCCAACCTCTTCCCCACTTTCTTTTTTTGTCAGTGTAAATTCCACGCCTTCTAAAGAATCTTTGGTGTCGGCATCTGTTTTCAGGATGACAAGACGACCTGCGGCACGCTCATCTTTCATCATAACCTGCCGAACTTTTCCGGTCTCTTCAACCGTAAAGCTGACGTCGGATGCCACCAGGTATCCTTCTGATGCTAATTCTTCATGCAGGATGTAATCTCCCGGATCCAGGGCATAAATGATATGCGGTTTTTTCCCGGATACCCATTCCTCAATGATCTTGCCGTCTTTGATAACCTGCAGCGTCGCACCTTCAATCTCTGCTTCATCCGTTATATCCACCTTTGTGAACTCTGTAACCGTCGGCTGGTTTTCCACTTCGCTGCGCAGCCTGATTACCGTCTCAGAGGAATCCCTGTATGCTGCATCAAAACGGATGGTCTCTTCATATGGCAGATATCCAGCCTTCTGTTTCACTTCCACGGCATAGTATTTCCCATGGGGCAGATCGGATTTGAAAATAAGTTTTCCATCTTTATCTGTAACTGCAAACTCAATCAGCGTATCCTCCGCAAGTAAAACTTCACCCCTTGCACCCGTAATCTCCTCCTCATTGAACAAAGCGAACTGCACCCCTTCAATGGCTTTCTTTGTTTCAGCGTCACTTTTCAGAATTTTAATTTCAATTTTCTGCCGTTCATTTGTTAAATCCATCGTGATATAATCCACTGCTGTCTCCTGTCCATGATAAGTAATTTCAAACTCCTTGATTTCCGTATCAAGCACGCAGTTAGCACCAGCTTTTGTTTCTTCCAGATAATAGCTGCCAATCGGAAGATTATTAAGGCTGGCTTCGCCGTTCTCATCCGTCACTAATATTTCAACCAGCTGATCCTTTTCAAATCTGACAATCCGGTTTCCTGCCTCATCTGTCTGTCCATCCGGTGTATAAATGGTCTCCTTCGCATATACATTAAACCCCGCACCTTCCATGCCTCCGATTTCATAATCGAACGTATATCCGGTGACTGCTGACACCGCATCTTTATCAAAAAGAAAATGCGAAATCTGATTGACGATTCCGGCAAATACATTTTTAAGTTTTGCGGTCAGCTTCTCTTCCTGTGCCTGGACAGCCGCCAGTTTTTCACCCCGTTTCATGAGTTTTAAGCTGCCGACTGCTTCATCATTATACTGTTCCACAAGGATAATGGTTTTTCCGGTTTCCTCTTCCACCTGATGTGCCGTGTTGGAATCTACCGTAACTACGATACCTGCTTTTGCCGCATCATGATATTCACCGCCGGTAACGGTCTGATTCAGCGGGATCTCCACGTCATCCAGTTCCAATGCCATTTCATATCCCGGCTGCACATAAAAAACCGGTGCCCGCACTTCCTCTATCCTGTAGGTTCCTGCCTTTAACTGTTCCGGTGTGATCAGATAACCTTCCTCATTGGTTTCAAACACGGAAATCTTCTCATATTTGGGATAACGCACGATCATTTCCACATACGCATCCGCTTCCACATCAAAGACTTTATATGAGGCGCTATTATTTAATACTGCCTGCTGTGTCTGGGCGTCCTTCTTGATAATCTTGAAGTAGAACTGGAAGGGTCGGTCGTCAAATACTCTCCAGGCCTGTGGTTCCCGGCTGTCATTAGAGATTGTGACAATGAATGGATTCACGGTCTGCAGATTGTCTGGTGTGGTGCTTTCAAAAATGACATAAGTTCCGTAGGGCAGCTCCGGTGACCGTAAATAACCCTTTGCATCCGTCAATAACTCCGGAACGTTGATCTTCTTACCATTTTCGTAATACCAAGCGGTCTCTTCCCGGCTGTAATCGTAGCCAATGAAATCTGCTGCCGTAAACGCTTTTCCATCGGCAGGCTTATGCGTGCCATCCTGAATCCCGGAAAGGCTGCTGATCAGATAAATCTTAAAGCCTGCTCCTTCCACAAGGTCTGTTTCTGTCTGTTCCCCATCCTCACTGATTTTGATCAGCTGAAATGCCTGCTTCTTAACTGTTTCTTTGACCGTTACATAGCGGTGTACGATCTTCACTTCCTGCCCTTCATAGTTTACCTTTACCGGGTAACTGGTCTCATCCACAAGATAACCCGCACCTGCTTCGATTTCCTTGACATAATAATTCCCCAGGTATAAATCCGTGAAGTCCAGGGTTCCCTCCTTTGAGATCACTCCCTGGGCTACCAGTTCATCCTTCTTATGCACCAGTCCTGATTTTTGGTTCGGATACTGAATATCCTCTGCGGCATAGAGGCCGTATTTTGCACCGGAAAGGCTTGCATCCCCCTGGCTGATGAAATCCTGTGCATCAATGTCGATCTTATTGATATGTACCTCGCCGCGCACTTCCTCGTTTTGGAATGCGCCTTCAAAGGCATAGGTATAAGTAGTATCATTTGCATAGGTATACCGAAATGTAAAAATCTCATTTGACATGTAGTAAAATTCCGGTGCCGTGAGTTCCTTAATGTAGTAGGTGTAACCGATTGGCATATCGGTTACAAAGGATGCAATGCCATCTGCACCGGAAATCGCCTGGCTGATCTGCGTGCCTTTGCTTACAAGCACCGTCCCATCCGCTTTTTTGATATCGGAACCGGCAAATAAGCCAAACACTGCGCCTTCCAGTGTCACGCCGTCATTCACGGACTTCTTAACCGCTTTTACTTCCACACTTGGCCGTTCGTTATGATAAGTTGTCTCACCCTTTGCAATCTCCACTGTTTGTCCCGCATAAGATAACGTGACGTAGTGGGTCCTGTCCGCTTCTGATTTTCCAATGACCAGGTTTGCCGGTGCCTTTTCCTCAACCACACGGTACTTTCCAAGATATAAATCCCCGGTCGTAGCACTGCCGTCAGCGCCGGTTGTCAGTTCTGCAACTAGATCACCAGACTCATGTATTTTCGTTTTCTGGTCCTGGCTGTAAATGGTTTCTGCCGCATACACTTTGTACTTCGCCTCTGCATAAGCTGTATTTTCGTAGATAAATTCCTGGTTCACTTTATCCCCCTGGATCTTTACCAGCTCCTCACCCTGTTTACGGACAGTGATCCGGCCCTTCTGCTCATGGTTGCCAACCGTTACCGTAGTGCTTTTCCCCGCAACCAAGTTGACATTATATGCAGATGTGTCAATCTTATAACCAATCGGGGCGGAAATCTCCTTTAAATATACCGTATCCTGCGTTTTGGGGATTTCGACCTCGGCAGCTCCGCTGCTGTCGGTTGCTGGCATCTTTGTAATCAGGTTTGTGCAGGCCTTATCGGAATAAATGCCGAATACTGCCCCACTTAGCTTCACGCTGCTTTCTGCATCCTGCTTGATCACTTTGACTTTGGCAAGATCCATCCACTTGACTTTAAAACTGACAGAGGAATGCGGCTCGTCAAAAAATGCCCCGTAGCCAACGTCCTGTACATCACCGCTGGTTGACAGCACCATGGTTTTCCACTGGGTTGCCATCTGTCCATTTAACGTCCCGCTTGACCATGTGCCGGTGACTGTCTTCGGGGCACTGAAATAAAAACTTGTTCCACCGTAGATTTTTACACTCCCACTGCTTTTTGTGGTGTCTCCGCTGTGGTATGTTACATTGTCCGGTAAGGATACCGTGATATAGTTACTGGAATCCCCTGTTAACTTGAACCTCTCCGTCCTCTGCAGATCACCGCTTTCATAAGCTTCCGCCCCAGTCGGGGACAGGGAGATTTCTGCCGTCGGCGGCGCATCCAGGCTATAAATGTATTGGATATAATCCCACAGCCCGCAGGCCTGTACACTCTCCATGGTGCAGCCATAGAACCCAGCCGTCCCGACATAGGAATAAGATGCTGCTACATGGGTAAATACATACTTGGTCTGCCATGAAAAGCCCGGCATATAACTGTCCGTAATGTCTCCCGGTCCGCCATAACCGTAGTACAATATTTTCTGCAGCTTTAAGTTGCTCTCATATTCAGATGCCACATAGGAACTGCTCGGCGGTGCCGCTTTTGACGACTCCAGGCAGTATGCCACTTTTCCATTGACCGTAAAATAATGCGTGGAATAATTCCCCAGGCTCGTAGGGTATGCAATGATCTCCCCTTTCACCAACGTCGCCGCCGCTCTTGAAAGCGTGGCTGATGCCGAGACAACGGATAAAAAGATACCATTATCCTCATCATTGACATTCACGGTTCCTTCCGCATTTTTGGGCATTTCAGGTTCATTCAGAAGCTGTTCCTTTATTTCCGGCTCTGGCTCCGCATCAGCATCACCATCCTCCGGGGAGCTTTCATCTTCTGTACCGCCCTGACTGCCATCCGGCTGCGTTTCCGGTTCTTTCACGCCGACGATGATATTGCGTGTGATCTGATACGATGGATTCCCGCTTACCGGCTCCACGTAATAAACTGCCTGGTAAGTTCCTGTAGTGTTGCGATCATACTGCCGACCATCTGTACTTTTAGCACCCTTATAGGTAACCTTAACCTTTGTATCATCAAAGGACAGGCCTGTGTAATTACATGCCGCATCAAACGCCTCCCCCACAGTGAGCGCATAATCTTCTGCCGTCACAATTTCATCTGCGCCCAACTGCCCGATGACCTCTTCAAGCATAGGAAGCTGTTTCTCTGTTCTTACAGCCGCCGTTTCAGCCTGCAGACCATCGGGTTCCATAGCTGTTCCTGACGCATATACACTTACACCTGCCATCCCCTGTAAAAAAGAAGAACATCCGACCAATACAGCCAATGCTCCCGCTATCACACGTTTTGTTATTTTTCTTTTCATTCTAACGCTCCTTCTTTATTTTTTTACATAAAAAAGACAGACCATTTTAGCCTGCCTTAACTACCACTGCTGCATGAACCACACAAACCCGCTATGGGAGTTCAATATTTGATTTTGTATGGTTT
>Ga0153949_1000412_pt1 | contig 14849 bp, 23 predicted proteins | sample TSNJ033MetaG_FD_104705 | JGI IMG/M metagenome (GOLD analysis project Ga0153949, IMG submission 104705) | Attine ant fungus gardens microbial communities from New Jersey, USA - TSNJ033 MetaG | ecosystem: Host-associated > Fungi > Mycelium > Unclassified | place: USA: New Jersey, Wharton State... | reverse complement strand
TCAGTTCCGCTCTGGATCAAGCAGCGCCTGATAATGCTTCTGAAGATATTTACAATCCCAGAGATGAACTCAGTTCCGCTCTGGATCAGGCAGCTCCTGATAATGCCTCTGAAAATGTTTCCGTTTCCAGAGATGAACTCAGTTCCGCTCTGGATAAAACAACGCCTGATAATGCCCCTGAAGATATTTATACTATTGAATGGTCGAAAGAATTTAAGTGTGCCATGAAAATTCTTTATAATCCATCACAAAAAGAATATGATAAAGTATTAACCCTTCTTGAAGATGAAGGCAATAACGTATTGGCACTTTATGAACTCGGAAACATACATTATAAAAATTTTCTGCAGCTCCCAAAAGAAGATTCAATACAGCTGTCTGATACATACTATAAAAAGGCACTAGAGGGATTTTCCCAATTGGTTCAAAAGGAAAATCAGAAAACAAAAAAACTTATACCTTATTTACACTATCGTTTAGGCAAAATGTTTGAGTATGGACAGGGAACAGAGGTCAATATAGAACAGTCCATTAAAGAGTATATTCAGGCAGACGGCAATAAATATGCTCTCTATAGATTAGGATCCATTTACCAAAGAGGCGAAAAACTCCCAGATGATCTGGCAGATCAGACAGAGTTAAATGACCGTGCACTAAAATTATTTAAAAAATCAGCCGAATTGGAGAACGCATACGGTTCTTACGCATATGCCAAATTGGCAGAAAGCTCTTATCCAAATGTTACTCCTTCTGAAATAGCAAAATATTACCGGGAGGCTCTTGATGGTTTTAAGGATATGCATAGTGAAAATAAATCTCCTGAACTGGCTTATAAAATAGGTGTCATGTACTTTTATGGTAAAGGAACTGAAAAGGATATAGAAAAAGCTGTTGAATATTTCAAAAGCGCAAAAGAATTTAAAAACTATTTTGCCGAATACATGCTTGGTAGGATATATATTGAGGATACCAGCGGCATGTATAATAAGGATGAGGGGATGGTAATCCTTAAGAAATTAATTGAAAGCGAGGATGAGAATATCCCATTAACCTTAAAAGGACAGGCATCATTTGCCATTGGGCACTTCTATTTTAAAGATGAAGAAATGAGGGATTACGGAAAAGCCTTAAAATATCTGCAAATAGCAGCTGATGAGGGTAACGACTGGGCCAGCTATGATATAGCCAGGATCCATATTGATAGCTCTGCTGTCTATTATAATGCTAATAAGGGAATTGAAATTTTATTGCAGCTGGCAAAATCAAAAGATGTCACAAACCTTACATTAAAAGGACAGATAATGTATACACTTGGCAAATCTTACCTGGAAGACGAAAATGTTAAAAACATAAATTCAGCAGTACATTGGCTTAAAGAATCAGCAAAGCTTGACAACTCTTTTGCACATTGCAAACTGGGAAAAATATATTCTGATGAGGCAAGTAATTACTACAATCGTGACCTGGCTTTTTTACATTATAAATCTGCTGCTGTTTTAGATAATGACAACGGTCAATATCATTATGGAAAGATGCTGTGTGAAAATGGTGATACTGATACAGGATTAAAATATCTTAATATGTCAATGGATAACGATAACAGTGCAGCTGCTATAGAACTTGGAAGTATATACCTGTTTGGAAAATATGGAATCCAAAAGGATATCGAATACGGAAAAGAATTGCTTGAACGTGCCCTTGCACAGGGAAATGAATATGCCGGTAAAGTGATGGATTTCTACGATAATTACAAAGACTCTGCAGAAGCATCACTTGTTTATTCTCTATGTCGGAATGTTTTTTCAGCAATAGGTGATTTAACCTGGCAAAAGCAACAGTATATGAGTACTAAACAATTTAGGGTTAAATCCAAGGAAATGAAAAAAGTACTTGCAAAAAGGCAGGAAAAAGACCATGAACAGTGAACGTTTCATCATTATATCCAGTAAATACACTTATAAACGGAATTATAACAGCTGATATGTAACGTTCCTTTTTCGTAAAAACGTGTAACGTAACGCTCTAAAGCCCTTTAAAATACAGGCTTTGCCTGTATTTGTGAAGCTGGACGGAACGTCCTATTCCTGCGTCGTAGACAACCGCGCATAGCGTGGTATGGGGCTCCGCCCCGCGCCTTCGGCTCCCCCCGGTCCTCAATGCCCCCTTTAAAAAGGGGGCAGCCGGACGGCTTCACCCTAAACTAACATGGGGCGTTGCCCCATACCCCACACATGCTGTGAGCAAGGGAAGCAGCATTAAGCTGCTTCCATGCTATAAAGTGTAATCCGTGTCACTACATCAAGGGGCTTTCGCGGCATATCCTCACTCCCTGCGGTCGCTCCGGTATTCCACGTCCCCTTGATTCCGTTCCCGCTCCCTGGTTCACATTAAAACAAATTTTTAAAAAAATAATTCATTCAGGTATTGTAATATAATGCTAAAAATGATATGATGTTGTAAGCAATATATTGCTTTAAGTACTATATTGATGTATGCAATATATTGCTAGAAGTAATATATATTATCTATAACAATATAAGTACTTATGGGAAACAGAGAGACAATCAGCTATAATAATGTAAAGAGGAGAGGTAATCAATGGCCAAAATAATTAGTATCATAAATAATAAGGGCGGTGTAGGAAAAACAACATCAACAACAATAATGTCACAAATACTCGCTATACTTGGAAAAAAAATACTTACTGTAGATTTGGATCCGCAAGGCAATTTGAGTATGATGTTTAATGCTCATACAAACGACAGTAAAGAGGTGATTAATGGTATCGAAAATGCACCTATACCAAATATACATGAACTATTTAAATATAGGTTGCGCGAAAAAAAAGAGGTAGAAGGTCTACTTAAAACTACCTTTTTGGATAACTTACATATCATCCCATCAAGTAAAAGACACAAAAACACGCAAAACTACATCAGTATGAATGAAACAGGAAATAATAATATAATTCTTAAAAAAGCATTACAAACTATCCGGGATGATTACGATTTCATTTTAATAGATAATGCACCGGCTAATGACATCCTTACGGTAAACAGTATGTTCACTTCAGATCTAGTATTGGTTCCTGTCCGGATGGAAGGTTTTTCTTATAAGGGCCTGCTCGAAACAATGGAGACAATACTACAGATAAAAGATGAACATGATATGGAATCTATAGTATTCGGCGGTGTTTTTGTTACCCAGGCAGAAATACTCACTAATGTATATAAAGATCTCAAAGAAACCTATGAAGGAGAGCTGGGAGATAAGTTTCTACAGACGCCGATCAGAAAAGATATCCGAATATCCGAAATTGAAACTAATTTCCAGCCTTTGATGGAGTATGCTCCAAATACCAACGCTGTATTTGACTACTCCAAATTAATACTTGAACTTAATATATTAGACGAAACCGATAGCCAAACATTAAGAAACGCAATAGGAGAGTGATAATATGGCAACAAAACAAAAATTTGACTTTACTAAAATACAGAAATCGAAAAACCCGGAAGTAGTTACCGTAAATAATGATACTCAATCTCTTACAAAAATAATTGAAAAGCAAAAAAAAGAGACTCGAAAAGATAATTTTGATGTTCGTTTGATTCCTCGAAAGAAAATACGAGAAAATAAAAAAAATAAGTATAACCTCAACGACATAGAAAAATTAATGGATAGTATCCTTAATTTTGGCCTGCAGCAAAACCTTACAAGTATATATTCTTTGGATGAAGATATGTATATATTGGAAGCCGGTCATAGAAGAGTCATGGCATTAGACAATCTCATAAAAATATATTCCAATTATGAAGGTAATCCTGAAGATGAGAATTATCAATTATATCTGCAAAATGTTTCAGAGTATGAAAAAGGGTATCCAATTAAGGTAAGCAGCAGATTATCAGAAGACAACATATATGACGCAGATGATGATAGTTTGGAATCAATGTCTGATTCCGTACTGAATTCTGAAATAAGATTACATATAACAAATCAGGATATTCGTGATGAAACTCCTGCAGAACGTGCGCGTAACATTCAACGGCTTGCCCACCTATATAAAGAAAGAAACAGAAGATTAAAACGTAATGATCGTATTAATGTGAATGAGAGCATCGGCAATGAGTTTGGTATCACAGAAAGACAAGTTGCCGATATTATGGCAACAGAGAACTTGATTCCAGAGCTTCAGGAAGAATTTGATAAAAATAATATAATTTTAAAAAATGCATCTGCTTATGCTCGCCTGGATCCTGAGGATCAGAAGACCATATTAAAATTAATAAAAAGTGGTCAATCTGTTTCAAAGGAAGAATTAAACCAATTAAAAAAAGAAAGAGAAAGAATACAAGACGAAAAAGAAAAGCTTGCTATAGAACTCAAAAATAAGCAAGAGGAATTAAATCGTACCAAGGAAGACCTGCAAAGGTCCTCTTTACCAACTTCATCGGATCCTGATAAAGAATTACTTGAAAAAAAAGTAGGAGAATTAAGTGCTGAAATTAAGAATCTAAAAAAGCAAGCAAAAAATCAAAAGGCTCCTTTAGCAGTTTTATCAGCTGAGGAATCATCAGTTTTAAAATATGAAACAGGTATCAAGCTTACGATAAACGATATATTAAAGAAAATGACGGAACTTAATAGTACCATAAAAAATTATGAGGATTGCAAAAAGAAATTAGATGAAAATAGATTCGTTGAATTGTCTACACTAAGCTTGGATGAATTAAAGGAAAATATCAACTCATTAATTAGCTATTCTAAAGACATCGAATCAAAATTATAATTGTAAGCTTAATAGATAAGGAGCGCCCTATATGCCAACACTAACGAATACGGAAAAAAAATTAAAAAATAATCTAATATGCTTACGAGAAAAAAAGGGATATACCAAATACCATGTTGCTAAACAATGTGATATTAATTATTCATATTATCATAAATTAGAAAAAATTAATGAAAAGATTAGTCCTGGATTTGAAACTCTGGAAAAAATAGCTAAATTTTATGGTATTGAAGTATATGAACTATTTACATAGCTTTTAAGCAGCTAAATAATCAAATTTATCAATGATGGAACCAGCAATACTTTTTTGATTGATAGGAAGGAGTGTCAAATGAGAGAAAAAAAATTTAAATGGGTTGATTTTGTCTATGAAAATGAAAAGAGCTATATCGGGCTTGTAGCTACATTATATAATTATTATATTGGTTGCTTCGATAAAAAATACATTGAAGCCGAAATTGAATTCCATAAGGAAATTGGAGAGATAATCAGTGTGGAAGAAATAATTGAAAGCATTTCGGTATACGATTTACGATATATGACGCATTTGTGCAGATATGAAGATTATACCGATGAAATGCTTTGGGAGTATATTAATAGAGTGGAAGAATTCTCAAAATATGATAATGAACTTCCAAAAACCGAATTATCGACCGAATAATACCACCTGCACGGTCATTTAGGGTCAGTCTCACAGAATAAGTGAGCCTCTTTAACGGAGACAGGAGCCCGTGCAAATACAACGCATGGCTTTTCAAAAAGGAACAACAACCGAAACAGGCATAGTGCTGTAGGCGTTAAACGGCGGAAGTATGTCACCAACAAAAAAAATAATAGAAGAAAGGATATGAGTAAAATGCAATCATTAAAAAAAGAAACAAACACAATAACTTTTAAAAATGAGGACCATGAAAATTTCTATTGGGACTATTTGGCAAAGTGCAGATGTCAGGATGTATACCATAAGGCGTTGGTATATTGCTTAGGGATTGACAATGATACAAGGGGGGCAGTCAACCAGATTTATGATTTTAAAACAGGATGTGTTAAAACAGAGTGTCTGCATAAAGGATGGATTACCAGTGGCAGTGCAAAGATTGTTCGTATGGCATTCAACTTATATTGTAATGCAACACCAAGCGTAAATGATTATGAAGATATTGATGATCAGCTAAAAGAAAGCAAGAGATATACCGTGGAAGATTTATTTTGTTGCGGCTATGCAAGATATTTTTGGGAAGCAATCAAAATTCGTTATCCAGAGTACTGTTTTAGCCGGGATTTAGAGGATATGTTTCATATCGAAAATTAAAATTTTATCTAAGGAGGTAACAGGGATGATTGAAATGAAGTTCAGAGTATTTGACAAAATTCATAAGTGCATGCACATTGTAGGAACAGATCAACACGATTCATTCCACATTTGGAAAGATAACCAGGTGACATATTACAATCATCAAAAGGGTGAACCAAGTCTGTTTCCGGAAGACGGTCGCGGATATATACTTATGCGATATTCTGGAAAACGTGATATATCAGGTCAAGAGGTATACGAGGGGGATATTATCGAAAGCCATTTGGGCGGCCAAGTCCTTGCCGGAAATCTGGTAATCAAGTATGGAGTTTATCAGGCATACTGTCCTGCAGATAAGTGCAATATGGATAGCGTAGGATTCTACGCAACCTCACAAGGATATCCAGATATGCCTATTGGCCCCTTAGAAGATTATGCAAAAGTAATTGGTAACATTTATGAAATGCCAGAATTGATTAGCAGCTAACTTAACTCACATAGAAAGGAATTTTAATTTAATGAAAATTGAGCACGCAATAGAAAGTATAAGAAATAGTCTTTTCTGGGGAACCTGGAGCACTGTTCAAGCTGATGCACTTCGCACGTTGTTGCTTGAAGTCGAAAAGGTAAAAACCCTTGAAGAAGAAAATGATATTTTAAGAAAACAGATCAATAAAATAACCAGAGATATTCCCTCCACTGAAAATAAATAAAATGGGATTATTTGACACTTACGAATTATGCATTTACTTAATTTGATAACTAATAGTTGTTTTACATTTATTGAATCAAGTGGACGTGAAATACCGGAGCGACCGTAGGGAGCGAGGGTATGCCGCGAGATCCAGTAGTAAAACAAATTAATCTATATTCTTCTCTCTTTTATATCTTTTAAGAGTACTTTTGCTGATTCCTGTTAAATCAGATACTTCTTTATATGTATGGTTTTTCAAAAGTTCCATTGCATGATCTAGCTGTTTCTTCGTGTATTTTTTGGGGCGTCCTTCTCGAAAGTCCGCCCTTCTTCTTGCTATCTCTTTTCCGGCCAGGGTACGCTCCAATATGATAGTGCGTTCAAACTCAGCAAAAGCAAGCATATTAGTAACAATCAGTTTTCCAACCGCAGTATCTTCTATAAGTCCTTGATTCAATATATGGATGCTACAACCCATTTTTTGAATCTTTTCTATATATTTCAGACCTTCCTGGGTACTCCTACAAAACCTATCTAACTTTGTTACAACAAAAATATCACCTTTATTCAATTTTCTTAATACACTCTGAAATACAGGTCTATCCATACTTTTCCCAGATTCACTTTCTACATATATCTGTGCATCTGGGTATCTTTCTAAAACCTGCTCCTTCTGATTATCTATACTATTACCTTTCAACTGATAATACGTTGATACTCTTACATATGCATAAATCATAAAAATTTACCCTCTTTAGATACATATATTTAATAATATTTATGACCACAAGTTTTGACACCCTTCTTCCATTGATTTTACGTTGTTTTTTCTTCGGTGTCAATACTGTTGAGTTTTGACACTTTTAAATCTATATTTTTTTTATGACATTATTTTATTTTTTTTAACATTCTGTTACGCATATTTGTAATACTATGGTTTTATAACAAGAAGAATCCTCTGGCGGATGTACTTTAGAATATCAATAATATATAATATAATTGATACTGTTAATTTAATAATTAGTAAAAGGGGGCATTTATTTATGCAAAAAAAAATTATTTTAAGTACAGTTTTAGTAGCATTATTATATACTGGTACATATATACCAGTATATGCAAACAAAGATTCTTCAGAAATACAAATTGAAGAAAAAGTAGTGGTAGAAGAGCAAGAAATTACAGATGCTCAAGAAGTTATATCAGAAAAAGCATTTTATGGAGTAATAACTGGAGATTGTGTTAATTTCAGAAGAGAACCCAGTATAAATGCTGAAATTATAGGTCAACTCCATAAAGGATATGTGGTTACTTATAGAGATGCGGAAGAAGCAGATGGATATATTTGGAGACATGTTGAATATGATGGTATATGGGGCTGGGTGGTTGATGATTATGTAAAAGCAGAAGAAGGATGATATCCAATTTTCTTGAGAAAAGTATAGCGAATCCGAAAATTCGCTATACTTTTTTTTGTCTTTTAAGGGTATTAAGAAAATTATTTATCTAATAATTTAAAAGAAGGAAAAGGGGATTGAATGAAAAAAGTCAGATGGATTATAGCAACTTTATGCCTTATATTAATCATTATATTGGCTAACATAAATACGGATATGAAAAGAGAGCCCGAGACAACTGTTTACAATTCGGATTATGACAATGATATTAACAATATTAATCATAATGAGAGCGAAGAAAAGGTTCCGGAAGCAGAAAATTATTATGAAGAAAAAATAATCTATGAAGTTTCTGAAGAATCTATAAAAAGATATATTGAAGAAATTACACAATATATAAGGAATCTCAATTCTGAAGGAAAAGTAATTTCTCATAATATGATCGTTAAAGAATTAGAATCTTTTGACTATACTGTCGAAGTTCGTGAATTTAGTGTTTATGAAAATAATACTCAGGAATATGGAAGGGCACAGATTGATAACAATTACTATGATTTTGAAAAGGATAATGGCAACAATATTATAGGAAATGGTTATAATATAATAGCATATACTAATAAAAAAGATAGTAATAAGATTCTATATATAACTGCTCATTATGATACTACGAGTAATACAGAAGGTGTTATTGATAATGCAACAGGAGTAGCTGCCGTATTAGAATTAGCCAAGGTATTGAAAGGATATGAAGGAAGCATAAATGTTGTTTTCATTTTTTTTGATGCAGAAGAAAAGATTATGCAAGGTTCAAGAGAATTTGTCAGTAATTTAAGTGACAAAGAAAAAGAAAATATAATCGGATGTATAAATATTGATATGATAGGGCAGAAAGAGTCAGGCAGTATTGCCATACATACGTTTGATGGCAGTGAAAATACATTAACCGAAATGTGGAAAAATGTTTGCGATTTAGATACTCGGATTAAGATGGGTGGATCTACAGATGAGTTATCATTTTACTATGCAGGTATACCTGCATTTACATTTGCTAATGAAATTCCAAATTTTAAGATACTTACAGAGTCAGATAGGGAGAGTCAGCTTGACAGAGTAGACTATGAATCTATAACAGAATTAGTTAGGCAGATAAAATATTTTATTGTGGAAGAGTAAGTCAGTATTCATGAAGGTTTCAATAAAATCGTATAGCTGTTTCCTTTTTTTACAGCTCATTGACAATTCTTCTCGCCACATAAGAGGTGGGAGAATTCTCGTCAATGAGCTGTTAAAAAAGTGCAAGCAGTATTTAATGTTATAAATGTCAATTAATGCAAATTAATGTTGCATAACAGAAAAAGATAGATTAAGATAAATGTAATTAATAAATTTAGGATGAATTTCTTATGATATATCTTGTCCCAAAATTTGTATTATAATAAAAAAATGTGAATGGGAGAATTTTTAAATGAATGAAATTGAAATAAAAAATAATTTTTACCTTAGAAGATTAATTAATATATGTGAGGAAAACGGCATAGAAAACCTACCGCATAATGAAGATGAGGCACATGCAATTCGTGAATCACAAGCCCGGTATGAAAAAGGCATGAAATTTGTTCCTCATATTCTTTCCCGGAAGGAATATGAATTTGCCAAAAACGTTATTAGTTAATGACTCACGACTAAAAATATTGTGAGACGGTCTTTACGGCAATAATACCTATATTTATTCTTGACTAAACACTTTATAACATGCTAATATAATATTGTCGCTGGAACTATTACGTTCCTATCAGTTAAGGAGTAATCCTTATGCGTGGATTGAAATAATTTTTTGCGTATAAAAGCTTACTTTATAAGGTAGGCTTTTATATTTGACATGATCTTGGCTTTTGGGCAGCACTTTGGGTTGAGTTTTGATACAAAAAAACGTTGATAAACATAATATGCTGTTATAATATATATTTAATTGTAGATGAGGCGGTTCATGGGTCACCTGCGACCCTAGCTTTATTTCCATTTTTCATAAGTGATTCCCGAGCAGAAATAATTTTTTTATGCTCTGATTCCCAGCTATCAATAATTAATCTATCAGTTCTTGTAATGTAAAAATCTTCATTTTCTGGGCTGAATGTGAATGTTTCCTTGTTTTTTAATCCTTTTATTTCTTCTTTTAATTCTTGGAGATTTGATTCTTCTGAATATATTTTAAAAAAATTTAATATTTCACTCAGTCCCCAGAATCTGTAAGATTTACCGTAAAATCTTTTTTTGATTAGATACTGGCGAGATTTATTTGTTCTAGGAATATCTATCATTCCACACATTTCTGCATTTTGGGTTAATGTCCCTATATGAGGATATCCAACATATACAAAAATCCCATCAAAATCAAAACTTTTTGACCATCCATAACATACACCACCATGTGTTGTATATATAGTCTGATATTCCAGTTCCTCAATTAACTGTCCCTCATCAATTATTGAATCAATAAGACTATCTCTTAATTGGTAAGAATAGTTTTGAATATGCAAATCATTGCTAATCATATTACATACTGCTTGTTCAGCAATATTTCTTGCAATATTTTTTAAAACATCTTCCGGGTCATGGCTGAATTCATAACCCATTGAATCGGAGGCACTTTTAGATACTTTTGCAATTAATTCAATTGCTTCTGTGATAGTTGAGACTATACTGTACCTTATCTCGTTTTCTCCTTCTTTTACCTCCGTAATAATTTTTTCTAAACCCCATGGCATTGTTTCATTCATAATACCCTTCTTTCTCCCCGAAGCCGATAGGTCAGCGATTATCAGATGATTTTAATAATTAGCCAGATAGGACATTTTACATGCTTAAAGGATCACATTTATCTATTTAGCATTTTTTAATTCTAATGCTCTTGCATTAATAAATTCAACAGCTTCTTTTGCGGCATCAATAGCGCTTGGATTATATTTTACTATCGTATTCATCATACGGAACAAACTTGCGGCATCTTCAATCGTTTCAATATTTTCAGCCTGAAGATATGCGAACTGTCCGTTTTCTGCTATTGCAAGTCCTGTCGTTTCCTGCGCCCATCTTTTTTCTGTTTCGTTACCAATTGTGATGTACAAATTTCCTGCTTTTGATTTTTTAATTGTCATTTTATTTTTTTCTTTCTCCCCGTATAGCCGATAGGGCAGCTTTTCTTTAAAATAAACTTTCTAAATATCCTATTTTCATTAATTCCTTTTCCTTAAGACATTTTTCATAGCTTCCGGTAAAAAGAATTTCATCAGCATCAACATCAATTATAACATGTGTTCCCTTTCTAAATAAAATTATAAATTCATAAAATCCAAGATAAAAATTATCTGGCATATATCCTTCTTTCTCTCCGGATGCCGCCGGGGACGGTTCACTATTTTGCTGCAAATACGAAACTTTTTAATTTTTCTATAGCTTCACTTGTTGGTAAACACTCGCCGCAAATGTCATATTTTTGACCTGATAGTTTTCTTTCAATCAGCGCCATGCCATCAAAGTCTATTACTCTGTAAAAATCTCTCATTGGTGTTATTCTAAAGGCTACTAATTTCATATTTCCTGCTTTCTCCCCGTGTAGCCGGTAGGTCAGCTTCTGACTTATATTTAACTTCTGCTCCCTTTTAAATCCCATCCAGTTCCCCATGTTTTTCTTCCGTTTTCGTAGCAAGCTTGATATATGCCGCCTGTTATAAATCCCATTTGTTCGAATGAAGGATGCTTGAATTGTTCTAAAAATCCCTCGTTGTTTCCTTTACAAAAATACTATACCTTTGTTTTTTGTACCTTGCTGTATTCTCTCGCTGCTCTCTGGGTTTCTGTTGTTTTCATTCTTTATCCTCCCGTTTTTCTTGATTAACAAAATTCGTCTACATGTTCATCTAAGAAATCAACTGTTTCTATTAAAGATCCAATCTCTAAATGTTCAAGCATTTCATCAATATCCTGATACGTAAATTCTCGTCTGATTCTTTCGCTATCATTCTTCCAGTCAAATCCGCATCTGTTTAGTTTATCGATCGCTTTCTTAGCCAGGTATACAAGATACTCCACGTCTGTATCAAATCTTTCGTTTAATTTTTCTATCTTTGTCATATTCTTTATCCTCCTTTTTTTTTTGATTTCCCTTACCTGTTAAATACATTATATCACTATTATTTGTGATTATCAATATAAAATCACAAATAAATGTGAATTATTTTATTGACGATCTCACTACAATATTATATAATGATAACAAATAAGTTAGGAGGGAAACGGATGATAGAATATAAAATAGATGTGATAGAAGAGTTAAAAAGAGTCGGGATAAATACTACAAGGGCAAGAGAAACGGGTATATTCGGTCAAGCAACAATGAAAAAGTTTAAAGAAGGAGATACAAATATATCTCTTGATAATTTAAACAGATTGTGCTTTGTTCTGGAAATGCAGCCCAGAGATATAATAAAATATGTAGAAACAGAGGAAGATGTAAAAAAATATAATCACAAAAATAAGTGAATTTTATGTTGACACTCACTAATATTAGTGATATAATAATCTTAGGTCAAGGAGATAAGACCTAATAACCGGTTAAGCGGAGAAAGGAAAAGGATATGGAAGAAATGGCAGTTTTTAAAAGTTTTCTAAGAGGCCTTTTAAGACAGCTGAAGGAACTAAAAAAGGCAATCGACAAAGAGGATTTGGAAGCATCAAAAAAGTTGATTGAGGAACTGATCGAAGATACTCAGAAGGGTATCGAAGATTAGAGAAAGGGAACGGGCGGCAGGAGTATCCAAAGCCGCCCACTCCACAAAAAAGATTATAAAAAAACAATATAAATTTGAAAAGGAGAATATATAATGAACAAAAAAGAAATTAATGAAATGAAAAAAGAAGTCAAGAAGGTAACCGGGTTAAAAATGAAAGATATAGAAATCACATCCTGCTATCAGGATCGCATAATTGGGTACAAGTATTTTGCTTCAGATTATGACCGCGCGACAAATAATTACACTCACAAAACAATTGAAATTCAATAAAACGGAGGGGACGAAGATGGCAAAGTACAATATCTGGGGAATCAGATTCGACAACAGAGAATACAAAATAGGCGATGAACTACCTAAAAGCCAAGATCGTCAAGATGATATGGATTCCGGAGTATATCTTAATGGCACATGCACTATCTATGTATCCGATGAATCTGATTTTCTGGATTACCTGGACGGCACAGAAGAAGCCTGCTGGGGGGAGTTGGATAAATATAATGAAGCACTGAAAGCCAACTATTCTGGAAAGTACATCTATTTAGTGGCTATTGAATCCTCATGGGGATACGAGTGGGGTGAGGACGAAAACGAAGTTATCATGAACGGTGCGGAAGTCGTTCGCATTATCATATAAAAAAGGAAAAAATATAATATGGAAAAACTTATTCAGAAAATTGAAAAAGCTATTGAAAAAAAGGCAATGGAAACCGGCAAGATGGGGACCGAAAGTGTATATGTTACGATTGAGCTTACTGAAGAGGAAAAAAAAATATTTCAAAACATTGATAATTACGATGATCCTCATTATTGGTGGGAATTTGATGGATTGTCACTAAATATATCATACACAGAAGAGTTTAATGAAAATATTATTCCTGGATTTGAAACTCTGGAAAGAATAGCCAAATTTTATGGTGTTGAAGTATTTGAACTATTTATATAAGAAAAGGCACGGAAGTCGTTTATGTCATCAGATAAAAAGGAGATAAATATGGATAAGATAAGAGGATTTGCAAATTATGGATGCCTGGCAGCCGAAAAACGAGTTGTTTTTACAGCCGGAAGTCCGGCCGGTACTGCAACCTGTTACGATGAAGTTGAGTATACCATTCCGGAAGGGTGGGAAGCTTACGAAACTATATTTGACACAATAGCTATAGAAGCTCCTTGGGGCTGTAAGTACAGCCCTGATCAACTTCTTAAAGGAAATAAAAATCCATATTTCATGGGTATAGATAAGGAATGGAAAGAATTCCGGATAAAACTAGAATGGAGGAAACTATGAATATTAACAACATCGCAAAAGCGAGAAAAGAATATGTAGGCGAAAGGACCGGGATATCTCCTTTGTGTGGGAATATAAACCTCGAAGATATGGTAGCCCGTGGCATAATAACAAGAACTGTTATAGCTGTTATGGATAATGGCATTGAGGTCGTTGGTTATTGTGATCTGCAAAACAGGCTCGTTGCCACAACACACGAACCATCATATATAAAAAAGGACTTACTCTAAAAGTAAGTCCTTTTTTATATACAATAGCTTAATTTCAATCCACAGCACCTGACGATACTGACATACAGCATTAACTGCTGCTGATGATATATTAGCATATTAAATTTATTCCTGTCAAGGAAAAATAATGATAACAGCCACCTGTGGCTGGAATTATGACATAAACAAACTGCTTAAGGGCAATCAAGATCCCTATTTCATGGGTGTTAATAAGAATGGAGAATATTTTCGTATAAAATTGGAATGGAGGTGCATAGTTCGCTTCAACGGAACGCTCTTTTCGCGTTAGCGGTCTGAAGAGTTCGGTTGAAGCGGACTGAATGTTGCAGCGCAGCTGCTATTGTTTAATAGGTTTCATATTCCTCATGTTCTT
>Ga0153949_1000411_pt1 | contig 14850 bp, 12 predicted proteins | sample TSNJ033MetaG_FD_104705 | JGI IMG/M metagenome (GOLD analysis project Ga0153949, IMG submission 104705) | Attine ant fungus gardens microbial communities from New Jersey, USA - TSNJ033 MetaG | ecosystem: Host-associated > Fungi > Mycelium > Unclassified | place: USA: New Jersey, Wharton State... | reverse complement strand
AGGAGGGGCCATGGTGAACAGGAAGTTGAATATCAAGGAACGGATTGAAATGCGGGGTAAGCGATGAGGGAAACTTGGAGGTAGTGAAAGACTAGGCTCTTACGATCCGACAACATATTCTCCCGAAACAGGATTAACAGGATAGAATCCAAGGCCAGAGGACAAATGCCAAGCGCTCATCTCGCCGCAATCTTCATTCTGGGATCAGGATTGGATCAGTAGTGAGAATTGACACATCCTGGAGAGACCAATGGGGTGTATTATTCAGTTGGAAGGAGCGATTTCGCGTGTTCATTCTTGTGTCTTCCAAGCAGCCCTGAGAGTGCATAAAGGTATAAGAGATGTGATGGGAGAGCTGACAAAGTAATCAGCGGAAAGGCACGAGGCAATTGCTTCGATACGAACTTTGTTTTTGTGGTCATTATGTCCACCATTGAAATGTTCCTCTAGAATTCCACTTTGCCTCCACGTTTTTCGATCAAATAAGGAACATCGTTTTGCACGATGTTCTTTAGGTAAACTGACCAAGTCCATCCCCAGTCTTTGCCTGCCCAGGTGCCATCGGCATTTCAAAGAAGCTTGTCTTCGCATTCCAGAGTGTGAAGGGAGCATGCCAGGAATGTTCACCAAGAAGTCCTCTTCAGGATTACCGAGTTTTTTCGCAAGGACCTAGGCCACATAATTATCATCTAATCAAGATGAGAATATGGGGATAAGTGCTCGGTAACAGACTTACAGATGTAGTCAAGAGTACGAGACGCGATCTCAGAGTGAAGATCGTCAGCAACGCATCTTTTCCCCTTGACATTATAAGACGTTGACAGATCAGCTCCAACTTCGTAGTCAATAAACTGCAACATTCACTAAGACCATTAAAGCAATTAAAGCGAACAGTGACGAAACCTTTTCTCTATCGCGATGCTGGGTTGTCACATCATTCCTAGGGGGCACAGTTGCATCATCCATAAAGCTTGCCAAGCAAGCTCCCGATTAGATCCAGTAGCACTCTTCTTGACTGATTCTGCAACGAGGGAATCTGCATGAGTTCTTCCACATAGGAAGGCAACGACTCTGAACAGCCAGTCAGTAAGATCCGAGATCGGAGAGAGATGTGTACTTGCCGATACTCAGCCAGCATGGAGCTGACAAAATCAGGTATACGTTCAGGGGAGAGTAGAATCTGCTGTGCCCATGCTGCACAGAAAGTAACCAAAACTAAATAGCCAGTACCTGATTCCTCTCCATATCCAATGCGGTCGACCTCGCTGCCATATGCTGACCAATATAAACTCGTGCTGCTGACTGGGGTATTGGGCGACAGCAGTGGAAAATATATACTTTTCCACATTACTTGCACCTTCGATTTCGAGTCCATCTAATTTCTTTTCCCATTGTCTCCTCACATTCACAGCTGTATATTCTGACGTGCCGATCATCAATTTGCTTCTATCGGTCATATCTGATACGGCATCAGGTATTTCAAGTCAAAGGTTCTTCCGAGCCTGGTCGATGGATATGAATGAAGCGCCTACCCGGGCTATAAACAATGGAAAGTTTCCGAGGAGACGGGAAAAGAATGCATAGGCGCCAAGAGGTCCACCAATAGGGCCGTGCCATTCGAATCTAGCATTGGATCGTATACAGAAGAGTCCATGAAAGTTGTCGGCAGGATCGTAACTAGAGACGAGTGTTATGACAGCGTCCTGGTGTTCTATATTGTAGCCACAGGATTCTTGCTGCTCTGAAGAAATAACAACAAAGCCTTCTGCTCGGGTTCTGTTGGAGGGATCAGAACATCGAAAGACGGTCGTACGACATCAACGTAAATGTAGTGAAAGTCGATGACATTGGCAGTGTTGAAACGGAACCGAAAATGGGCGGCATGGGAGACGGGAAGACTTGGATAAGCAATGGAGTTTGAAAACCAAAAATTGATTGCGGACTAGAAAATTGCTCAACCAGAAAATGGCCACCCTTATGAATCAGATGACTCAATGGCGTATGAAGAACTTGCTTCCTTGAAACAGGAATCCACGTTTCAGAGATTGCCATTCAATTTCCGCAGCGTTGTCCTCCGAAGCAACTCCAGAAACGATTGCAATGTTTCTACTTTCGCCCACCCAGATGGCATGTTAACAGGTGCCCTGCAATGCATGAATCTTGTCGTGGGTTGTCACATTGGATGGAATCGCAGACGTGTAGTTTCTTGTATCTGTGCTGTTATGAGTATAGATGTAATTCTAGATTTGTAAATTGACACCTGTCAAAAAGACGAGTAAACATAATCAGTAAATAAACTTTAAGCTCATATGTCAAACAATGCACCTTGGCCCAGAATGAAGAGAACTGAGGTGTAGTCGACGTGAAAATCTCAGCTTACTAAGCTATTAATGATAAATCAATATTTGATTCACAACATATGCAAAGCATCACGTCGTGGCATATGGGGACCGGTAGAGGGTATCATTCCGCCTGAACCATTGGGGTAATCGCCACCATTCGCTATGGGGCTTATAGTCGGCTTCACCAACGGGATAAGTACAGGGTTATGTTCTCACAGATTGACATGATCGACAGCTTCGCTCTGGGGAATCTGATGCTGAGGAAACGGCAGCAAACGGCCAGTTGATATTTTTGATAATTGTTTCGACACTACTCTGGACCTTATCTCGTCATATGACGTTATTACTTCACAACTCCACCGGTTGGGTCAGAAAAACGATTGAATGTTACCCCAGTCTCAGGAAGTCTAGCTGTGCTCCAGACATGTTCCGAGTTCCGAGTTCCGAGTTCCAGGCGACACTCGCATCAAACACGATTTAACAACACTGCGTTGATTCCCCTCCCACGAAAGGAGATCAACCAAACTACATCAACAAGTTGCAACATCCTCTCTTTCCCTCTTTCCCCGTTTACCAATTCCAAACTCAATACCCAGCACCGTTAAATTAAATTCCATAAACGTTAATCCAACACGATGCCGGATTCGAGTTTCCCATCCACCAGGAAATTTTTCTTCAAGTAACCAAATTTTGAGATCGTTGACGCGTCCATCGAATACGGCTAGTAAAGCTGAGGCACTGTTGATATAGTACTTGTTTTGAACATATATATGGTTGGGAAAAAATAACGTACTTAGCACTTCCGAATAGTTTATGGATGAAGTCAAGCTTGAAATTTGTATTCAGAGTTTGTGCTTGGATTCGACGATTAAATGAGAATTTCGAAATGTCTTTGAGTGTAAGGATAGGCTCTTCTGTTTGTTGATCTTTACCAGATGCAGAGGATAAGAGGCTGGTGATCAATTCCACATGAGGATTGCCTTGATTTGGGTTGATATCGGTATCTTCACCTGTTTATAGAGTATGATACAGTATAGGTTTGTCGAATCATAGCTTTTCGGGGGACTTGCGAAATAACAAAGCATCATGTTCAATCCCATTATGCATATCTAATTCGGATAAACTAATGGTATCTTGGTTGTAATCTTTGCCTAACATCTGAGCTGCATAACGAGGAACAAAATAACAATATGTTGATGAGAAATTTTATGTATTTCGTATGGCTTGACCCATTTCTTTGAATTGAGTGTTCTTCCCATCATGTGGTAATATACCTTCAAAGAAACATCATTTGTCAAGGAAAGTCTTCGACCCTGAAAAAAGATGTTACCATGGTTTGCTAAGGTATTTAAAGCAGGATGGAGAGTGAGGATGTGTTTGGCTGTGACAAATGACTCAGTAGTTAATCCATCCCACACAACAGAATACACACCTGACCATCTTTTGAACCACTTCTCAACAAAGTCCACCACTTCTTTCATTGTTTTAGGAAGTCTGATACTCTCTGCCATGTTTTTCATTTCTCTGTGAGATTCCTCTTGAGCTTTGAAATGCTGTTTGTAAGAACTGCCTTAGAACTACTCCTAGTCCAAGTTGACAAGGAGAACTCAATAGAGTTCCTATTTGATTGCTGTACACTACTTATACACATTCTGTATTTACTTCTATTTATAAAGTCCTGTGCATCTCTTTTGAGTCATTCCCTCTCATGCATCTACTGATTTCTTAATTAAATGAAAAAGAAAAGAAAAGAAATATAAATAATGACTTAGCCATTTGGCCATGTCATAACACCACCTCCCTCTCAAGATTCCTTGTCCTGAGGATTTTTGCAACTCATAGTAGAGATCACAAATGTTCCCCATCTCATTGTTATCTTCTTCTGTCCACTCCCTGAGTCCTGAATTTTCTTGCCCAATTTCTTCTTCTTCTTCTTTGATTGTTTCTATTGTTTTTCATCCCCTTACTCTTTCTCCTTTCCATTGTCTCCAATTCCTTTCTAACCCTGCCCAATATTCCTTATCATACCTTTTATCTGACAAACCAAATAGCTTTCTTGCTGTAAATTGTCCTGGCAGTTTTTCTCTTCTAAGCATTCTCTCTTTCTTTTTCTGTCTTCTAATGTCTTCTATATCTCACTGGTATTTCTTCTCAAACTCTTCAACTGCTTCTTTTGCATTCTCCAGGTTCTCTATCCCTTCCCAAGTATCTGATTCTGCTGTGAATCCTCTCCATTGTACCAGATATTTGTCTTTCTCTCTAATTCACTGCTTATTCAATATTCTTTCTACTTTCTACTCTTTCTCTCCTTCAATTATCACTGGAGCCAGTTGCTTCTTCTTTTGTCCCTCTACTTGTCCTATATATCTGTGTATTCTACTAACATTTACTACTGGATGTATCTTTACTGTACTAGATAACTCCAATTCAACTACATTTGTTGATACAATCTTCTTTATTTTATAGGAGCCTACAAATCTCTCTGTTAACTTCTCTGTCCTCTTTTTGATCATCTGATATTTCAAGTCCTTAGTGCTGAGCATTACTAAGTCCCTTACTTTATATTCATTGACTTTTCTCTTTCTGTCTGTATACTTCTTCATTTCCTTCTGTACTTTTTCTAGTACTACTTTTGCTTCTTCCTGTACCTCCTTCATTTTAGTCACAAATTTCTCTGCTCTCTTGTATTTTCCTTTTCTCCTTACTTCAACCCCTATCCTAGGATCTTGCCCATAGTTTGCCTTGAAAGACAATGTCTTAGTACTCAAATATGCCTTATTATTGTAGGCAAACTCAGCTGTTCCCAACCAATCTGGCTACTGCTCTTGTCTATGGTCTATGAACATCCTCAAGTACTGCTCTAGTTCTTGGTTGATCCTTTCTGTTTGCCCATCTGTCTGAGGGTGGAACACTGTTGACATCTTACTTTCAATCCCCAACATTTTATTTAACTCTCTCATCAATCCTACCATGAATTGGGGTCCTCTATCTGAAATGATACTTTTGGGTAACCTATGCAGTTTCTATACATTATCTCTAAACAGCCTAGCTAGCTCTTCTGCTGATGTTTTCTCTGTAGTAGGAATGAAATGAACCTGTTATGAGAGCCCCAAACAGGAAAAGGTTTCCCACACATTCAAGCATTTAGTCCGAAACCTCAAGGCATACAATGGGGTCAAGATATAAATAGCACAAGGACATACAAGGGAAGGTCACATGACAAGATCATGTGACTGTAGAAGGTTCTAGGGGAACATGTGATTGTGGACTAGCAGTAGTACAGCCACTGTAAGATGTTATGAGAGCCCCAAACAGGAAAAGGTTTCCCGCGCATTTGAGCATTTAGTCTGAAACCTCAAGGCATACAACGGGGTCAAGATATAAATAGCACAAGGACATGCAAGGGAAGGTCACATGACAAGATCATATGACCATAGAAGGTTCTGGAAGATCATGCGACCATAGAAGGTTCTAGAGGAACATGTGATTGTGGACTAGCAGTAGTACAGCCACTGTAAGAGTAGTATAAGTAGTAGTCGAAATCCAATGAAGAACTCCATTGAGTTCTTCTTGAACATCCATCTAGGGTGATCACTAAGGGCACTCACTGTCTCTCGATAACATTAACAAGTTCACGAAAAGGATAAGAACTGCCACTAAAGAAGCTAAATCTGCAATACAGAAGGTCTAGGAAGACATGGCGAGGTATTACAATCAACAAAGGACTCTGGCCCCCATCTTCAAACCCAGAGACAAGGTGTTCCTAGACATGTTGGACATCTGGACTACTCACCCCTCCTAGAAGCTCTCCCACTGAAGGCTAGGTCTGTTCACTGTAGAACGACAAGCTGGGCCTATGGCTTACAAGCTGAAGCTACCATACTCGATAAGATAGCTTCATCCTGTCTTTAATGTAGTCAAACTGTCTGCCACCCTAGAAGACCTGATACCAGGCCACAAACCAGAAGGATGCCCTCTGCCTATACTCATTGATGGAAAAGAGGAGTGGGAAGTGGAAGAGATTCTTGACAGTTGCTGGCACTGGAGACAATTCCAATACCTCATCAAGTAGAAGGGATATAGCTGCAAACACAACTCCTAGGAGCCCATCTCCAAAGTTTCTGCACCCAATCTTGTAGTGGACTTCTATCGCAGACACCCAGAAGCTCCCAGATACATCTGCTAGACTGAGTTTAACACAATTTCCCCATTCCAGATCCATTGCTTCAAGACACAGCAACCTTGGAAGGGGGGTAAATATAAGGGGACTACATTAAGTCACACTCCTGATGCACTAGTGGTAGTCCACCAGAGTGACCCTGCACTAATTAAATAATAATTACATAACATTTAATTAGTTGCCTACTTCTTCTACACTTCTGACCCTGACCCTCAGGGCATTCTGTAACTAGGAGAACTTATATATATAGTATAGAATACCCTCCCAGGAGCTTCATTCTATTCTCTGAGGATTCTCCTGGAAGGTGAGTTGTAACATACTCCAGAGTGTATTTATAGACTGAGGATTCTCCTGGAAGCTCTACTCCAGTTGCCCTCATATAGAAGGTATTTTATATGAAATTCTTTTCCCATCGCAAGAGGTAGAAATCACAACCATTTTGGATTCAAGTTGTATGAGATCCAATGGCTATGTCATTGGTCCACATGATAGGCCAATTTTTATCGTTGAGCTCAAACGCCAGCTAACCACAGCTGAGCCCCAAATGATGGCATACTTTTACCATTTAGCAATGAGGACACCAGAAGCAACTGCCCTTGTATAGTGCCAACCATACCTTGGCATTATTATCAGAGGTCTGATCATATACTACTTGGGCATGTCAGTCTACTGAAACCTTGTAATAGGGGGATTTATCTCTTTTCATGGTCTAGTCATGGTCGACACACAGGTCTGAAGCCTTCCAATAACCACACAATACCCCTTGAATGACAATGGACTACAAAATCAAGCTCCCCTCTATGTCACCTTCATAGCAGCCTATAACTTCCTGCGAGACCTAAAACATGATGGGGATTATTACAAAGGCTCACCACCATCACAAATTCCACTGGAGTATAGACACTTTCCAAATGTCGGGGGACTGTGCTGGGTTTCCAGCTCCAACAAGCTTGACTTCCAGATCATAAAGATTTTGGGTGAAAGCACAAAGGGCTACTATATCTACTTGGCCTTGACCTCTGGCCCAAAACCTGAGAAGATTGTGGTCAAATTTACGAGAAAGTATGGGAAAGAGCTGCATGAATTCTGTGCAAACCAAAATTATTCACCAAAGTTGCTTGCCTATGAAAGTTTGCCAGGGGATTGGATTGGTGTCGCTATGGAGTTTGTCACTTCAGCATGTCATTTCTTGGAGTCAAAGTTCATACAGGAATGCAGACAATGGTGGCTCAAGGAAATGGATGAAATGGTTGCTGCAATCCATGGAGCTGGTTATGTACATGGTGATCTTTGTCCTCCAAACTTCATGGTTGATGAGAAGAAACTTCTTTTGATTGATTTTGATTGGGGTGGTAACGAAGGTGATGCAACGTTTCCTGATATCAAACTTCAGAGAATAATATGCATTGATCGAAATGACACAATGATTACCAAGGCGCATGATGATAGGGTATTGGCGCATACGAAGGCAGAACTACAGAAAATTCTGAGTTGACTTAAGTACATAATACTTGCATTGAGCATCATCTGTTCCAAGATGTTTGTGCATGAACCTAATGTACGCTTCTCGAATGTTACTAATATGAGACCACCTTTTCCTTATCTTACTCCCAATCACTGATTTAGCTACTCTAGTTTGAACCTAAGTACTTTGGCAGAGGACAAGATGCACCCTGTTTGCAGATTTCCTACTTCCTTCTCCTTTTGCTCGAGTTTTCTCAACCACTCTTTGTCAATGCATTCCATCCACTTTCTGCTGAATTTTGAGTTATTAATAACATGCGACGGAGTCAGATGTGGGCATGATCGGATAGGATTACGCTGGTATACGGCACCAAGTTGGTCTGGAGCTTGTTGAGGTCGACGTTGAGCAACCCGTCGAAATCCAGGGACGCCATGACAGAGGATACCACCTGAGCAATCAATATGGTCATCCGGGATGACACAGCGACTATCAACATACCAGTGATGATATCAACACGATCCATGACAGAATTGGGAATGGAATTTGACCAGCAGCAAGATGAGCATCATAGTCCAGATGTTTGGCGACACCGGCACCGCGGGGACAGTACAGGCCAACAGCGTGAACCTGACGCATTGTTATTCAATATGAAAACTTTTCCATCATTTTCAATGTGACACACCTCATCGAGAAAAGTCAGTGCACCATATTGCTCAGCTAGATTGCAGGTCTCCTTGATGGGTCCGATACTGCCGCACATGGAGTAAACGCTCTCACAAACGATGAGGAGACCACTCGTTGTGATACAGATTGCTCTTTGTTCCTTCATAGTCTACAAGCACTCAGATATCAGTCGGTGCCCCTAGACAATATACATACCTTCAAGCAATGCCCGCACTGAAGTCTAAGTATTTTCTGCCTTCGGTATCCCAAATGTATGATCCTTTCCCATGCGAAATAACAAACTTGGGACGGGCATAGTCGCCAAGAAGGGGAGCTCGAGGCGCTTTGTTCTGCTCTGTTCGTACATCCAAGTTATAGAGCGGTTCAGCATATCTGGTGCTAGGGGATGTAATCCATAAAAACTGTGAGTCATGAATACATTCATTGAGAATTTGGCACCTACAGAAAGTGGACGGGTGTACGATATACTTGAACTGATGCTTCGAAGTATATGGTGCCTACGAGAGGTAGCAGAAATCAGGCGATGCATTACAGAATCTCCGCTGAGTCGATGTAGGAAATCATGGCCTCAGGGACGAATTAACAGGTAATGAGGTATAACGACTCCAAGTCATGGACGACGGGTACATATAAATTACCTAATCTCAATCTTCTCAGGGTAACTCCTGGTTTTGTTGCCTTTGAATCCTTTTGAGTATAATATTCAGGTCAAAACTAAACTGTTGTGATTCTAAAATCTTGCGTTAGGAATATAGTCGAAGCTAAGGACCTGTGCTGTGAGCAACCACATATATAACGAACATGTGATCAACACGGTGATATTACATAAAACATTACATTGTAAGATGAGCAATGATCATCTTCCTCGAGTAGATGGTCCCTTACTATACCTGAAGCTTTAGACTTTGAGTGCCAACATGATTTTGCTGAGCCGACACAACACACCTTTCATAAGATTGGGCGTGTTTGCGACTGGGTTTCACACTAAATTTATCCCAATTTTGCCACCGACGTTCTTCAGCATCATGTCATTCTGCTTAGTCTCATGAAAACAGACTTTGTAGCGAGCTCACGACAGATGCTCGTTCTTGATACATGACTAAACTGATCTCGTTAGTCTTTTCGATTTCTCCTCAACTCAGTCCTGGCACCATCGTCTATCTGAGAGCTACATGTCATGATTTGATTGCTACTCCAGCCACCCCCCGTCTCTACCACTATCCCAAAGAACATTGTCTATGCTTACCCTACAATTGAAAGACTTGCTTGTTACCTCTCTCGCCTCGTCATTCGTCAAGACCAGTCTCATGAGAAGGAGCGCTCAAGAAAAAATGGAATGATAGCACAGTATTATATTGGACAATCTGCTGTACTTTAGACAGTTTCCACAGGCCATACGGGCTGTCCTCTGGCCAGCCTTATCAAGAACTTGACTGTTCATTGCATCTATACCTTGAATCCCAAAAATATGAGAGCAGAAGAGAGGCATCAAGAACGATCCCAGACAGCAGGGCTTGATCTTGATGATTTGAAATCATCCAGGCTCAATTTATTGAGGGTGATCTATCTGCAAGAAATTTTGGTCTCTCAAAAGAGTTATATAACGAGGTTTGCAACTCTCAATTACATTTGTCTTTCTTATTCATTCTTAAATGTGACAATCCTAAATGACTTCTACTATTTATAGTTAAGCTTGTGATCCAGCACATACTTCAAAATTTAAAAAAAAAGGCACAAAGACCGGATCTCACTCTCGGATATCTATAATAAGTTATGTCCTGGTAAAATTCTTGACAGCTGTCAAACTCTAAAATTAAAGATAAAAATATATAAAAACACGCCGATTTAAAAAAAAAAACTCGGGTATCTATAATCAGATTTCGGTCAAATTTTTGTAAGATGCCAGTGTGGGTATCTAGTTCATGTGGACGTACCTATGATCCCCGAGGATGCTCACTAAACCATCCGGTTTCTTGTCGGGGGCCGTCTCCCCGTTTTTTGCCATGCTGGCTGATACTACCACAAATCAGTCAGGTTGGACAATGAATATCAGGCACGAAGACCAGACCTTGCTCTATTCGCATATCTATAGCAAGATTCCGGTCAAATTCGTCTTTGAAGGCATCGAGTTTGTCCTTCAGTGCAATTGCTTTCTCCATTTGAGAGTCAACAAAGATGTGCTTGACTAGAGTCAACTAATAAGTCACGAATCTACTCAGATGAAGATGAATGGACATTTACACATCCAGCTTTTCAGCCATCTCCGAATGAAGATCACCACTTCTTCCATGATATTCGGAAACTCTTCCATAGTCCTGTGCAGTTGATCTGAGATTGGGACTTTTTCGAGCCTTTCGAGCTGACTAGCGAGCACTTGTATGCTCTTTGCAAGGTTTTTCATTGCCTCATACGATTCCTTTTGAGTCTTCAGATGCTGCCAAAACGATCAGTAATGTCATTGACGCCGCAAACAGAAAAAGAGCCAACTCTGTATACGACCTCGGTACAAGAGAATACGGCATGAGTGACAGGATTCAGCTGCTTCAAGTTAGAGTTAGACAACATATAGGAATAATAATCAACAATCAATCACCTTGCTGATTGCGGTTCCCTAGACTGATGAATATCCCAGCATCATTTTCAGAAGCAGGATAATGCAGAGCAGACTGTAACTCGTCCAGTTCTACCACTAGCTCCTTGATCCGTGGATTCTTCATATCCAGATCAATGTCGTGACTCTACAATTGCATTTGAAGACAAAAACATAGCAGCGAAAAGGATAGCGTACCTCGATGACCAGCCACAGCCGTAATTCATGGATTGGATTATCAAATTTCACCTCAAATTTTGCTGAAATACTCTGAGTAAATCAGGAGCGATCGAGGTAAATATTCCCTCACAATTTGTTCCTGTTCTACAAGACAGGTGTTTTCGTAGATCGTCGAAACTGATATTGGCTTTGCGCATGGGTCCCTTCTTTGAACTAGGCTTGCGAGTGATTTTTTTCCATAGTTGGGCGTGCTTCTTGTGTATTTCGATACTCAATTCACTTCCTTCCACAAGCATGCTACACCACGTGAACACGTACGACTGATCAAGCACAATGACAACTTACCACGCATTTTTGGTGAGCTCCAATTGCTGTTCACCCTTGATCCTTTTGCGCAATTTTGTTTCAAGGCAATCATTGACATTGTCAGAACATTTGACAATGACTGAGTGTGGAGATTTATTGAGCTTTCCAATTAATTCTAAATATTAATCTAGTCCCTGATCGACTGAGCCGATCGACGATCGAACAAAGTCGCACTCACTGACAACTTTGATAGCTAAAAATGGTTCGAGCGGATTTGCCATAACTTCAACCATTGAAGAGAGAGGGCGAATGAGAATGGAGGGTTATCACACAAAGAACAAAAGCTGTGGCGGATATTTTTAGATGTCGAATCGCCGCTTGAATTGGGATGTCAAGTCGTCTAAACTTGTCATGCAGTCACATTCTACCCCTAGCCGCACTAATTGTCGCCGTTATACCTTTGTTACGCCCAACAATCAACTCATTTATGGAGAACTAGAATATTTGTTTGCCAATGCTTATATCATTACGTACTTTGCCAATCTCCCGGCCATCAGTGGCAATGATAATCATCATTTGTTTATTTACAGCTGCTGTCTTTTCATCGATAAACGGGCATCACCCTTCGACCACTTGTGTACCCCACAAATTTACTGGATATGGCTCTACGTAAAGTGCTCGGTATACTTGGACTACCGTCAAGGTAAGTGGTCCTTTATTGCTCACATCTGAGCAGCCAGTCTCTGCGGTCTTACCATTTGCAAATCAGACCTTGTCTTGATTTATGGTTCCGTCTGCGCTGCATCTCCTCGCCGTGGAGCTGCCTGCCATACTTCTCCTGACATCACAGTCCCTGTCAGCAACGACATTGACATCGCTCTCGTTGCTGTCGTTCCCCTTGTCCCACCACTCAACAATGCTGCCCCAGCCCTTGCGGACTGCAGCGCACCCACACAACTCCTTGGCATCAGAAGCCTCCAATGCATAGCTTGAACCAGGCCTGTCTTGTCTCTCTGTGGCCTCACATAAAGCCCCTTCACAATCCTCCTCTCCGATTCTTTATTCTCTTTCCAAGTCCAGTATCACCCTGAAAACAAAGTCCCAAATAGGAAAACAACTGTATGTTCAGACAGGCCGTGCCTAGACTTCTCAACAGACTTGCACATGATGCTCTGCAACCAGCTACGAGAGAAGGTTATATCAAGACTACGACCATGTTCGGAGACACAGCCAGTGCTTGCACCCCCTGGTTGGCAGTACCAATACTGACTACAGTGACAGATTGGACTGGTTTTCGTCGCCCTCCTTCCCTTTTCTTATGCCATCTCTCGGCCATGCTCAACACCCCAGTTCATCTGCCCCTTACTGCTGACATCCTCCTCGAGGAGGCTTCCATATCTGAGGTATCACAGAAAATACCTGCGCCGTAGACGAGTCCCTGTCCAAGCAACAGAAAGAATTTTTTTGTGTCAACAATCTGCAGCTTTTCAACGCAAACTATCGGTCCTCCGAGGAAATTTCAGTAATTCGATTGCATCGAGCCCCACCAATAACGGTTTCAAGAGTGAATTGGACGACAATGAATTAGACAATCTGAAGAAAAAGATATAGGCTATGCAATCTGGCACCATGGAGAGGAAGATCGACATTAGGGAACAGAGAAGAGAATCTCGTAAAGGAGTGTTGAAAATGGTGTCGTTAGGAGCTATGCATCTTTTTAATTGAAAACTTCCACTCATATACACTGTGCAGCTCGAGTGGCCGACCTCAATTCCCTGACCCAACTCATCATTCTCTACTCCCTCCTCCATTATTCGCGACAAAACTTTCCATGATGTCAATCATTTCGGCCTCGACAAAATCAAGAAACGGCAAATTGAATACCTTGCAACAGTCTGCGAGAAAGAACTTAATGCGGACAGGGAGACATGGGAATACAGATACTGACATGGTTAAAGGTTTTGGTCTGAGTCTCTCAGTCCGACATAAGGCACCCGGGTAGCTGTGTCTCATTCGACCTGAAAGGTGTCCGGATCAAAGGTCCAAACATGTAACAACCTGGTTATATATTTTATAGACATCAAGTTTGAAGAATTCCCGTTCCTACTCCTGGCACCTGATGGCTTGACTGTTGTCTTGGTCTTCTTCCGCTGCATGTTATTCATGGAACCGAAAGCTGGCCAAAGATTTCTTGACAAATGCTCAATAATCAACTGCAGTGCTTGGTTCTAATTTTCCAAAGCCATGGTCGAGCTCTTTACTAAAGTCAATGATGCGGTAATGGCCTTTTTTTGGTTCCCCCTTGTGCAGACTAATGTTCGTCTAAAATCAAAGGTTGTGCAGTCGTTTGTCGGAAAGTGGTTTTTTCTGGAAGGCTGCAGAAAGCTCAAGGAACGTAGTGGTTCACGTTTCACGGTGTGCATTCTGTTCTGATAAAGTCTGGTCGTCATCCTCACTGGTTACCATACACTGAACTTTGTGCAGGTCTCATGACATGGGTGAGCAGTTTTGAAACATTGACGTATTAAAGATGTCTGGACTCTTCTGTCTCTTCCCGTTTACTGAGAGGAGCTAATAGATTGAAAAGCCGTTGAAGATCACCAGGATATTACCAAAGGTGGGAATACAAGGGAACTGTTTGGATTCGAAGTGTGGCCCAAAGTGCTAAAGATAGTGTCAAGAAGCTGTGGTACGGTCGGGACACGATGCGTGGTTTGTTGTGCTCAACTTGGAACTCGGATACTTTGATGATGTGGTGTGCTTACATCAGACGCGACTACTTTTGTAACGTACTGGATGCTCATATCAATATGATGCGATTTGTACTGCTGCTCTAGAGACAGAGATGTGAGGAATGAGATTTTCTTTGTCATGGTTGTTCATAAAGTGTCGACAGTGTAGGCTTTCATGCTTTTTACTCTCTTGCGCCTACAGCTATGATATTCTCTTTTTCTTGGTTATTGCAGCTCCCCTCCATTCTGCGTTGGTCGATCATCGTGCGATCAACATTACCAAAGACTGCACCGTGGGACTATCAAGACAATCCCATCATTGATCACATTGTTGGAACTATTCGTGCATGGTCCTGATCTCTCGATATATT
>Ga0153949_1000410_pt1 | contig 14883 bp, 16 predicted proteins | sample TSNJ033MetaG_FD_104705 | JGI IMG/M metagenome (GOLD analysis project Ga0153949, IMG submission 104705) | Attine ant fungus gardens microbial communities from New Jersey, USA - TSNJ033 MetaG | ecosystem: Host-associated > Fungi > Mycelium > Unclassified | place: USA: New Jersey, Wharton State... | reverse complement strand
TGTCCTGGCGCATTACGTTGATGTATAACTCATTTTCTATTATTTTGCCTATTATTTCCGTCAAACTGCTGTCAGTATTTGATGATGACTCGGATAGCTTCTAGGGTTGATCGTTTTCTATAGTTCCTCATCACATTTAGTCGTCGTCCTTCGTTTTGTAAAAAAAACCCTAACAGCTCACTCTATCTATATTTACCTGTTTCCGCAGTATGGTACGTCCGACCTTAGCTCAGTTGGAAGAGCGTCAGACTGTAACTGGATATTTAGGCATCTGAATGTCGCCTGTTCGAACCAGGCAGGTCGGATTTTTGCTACCGTCTATGTGCTGTAGAATTTATTGGTTGCCTGTTTTAAAAGCATCAAGTACTGATCCCGACAATGTATTTGACAACTACCTGGTTTGCTCTCTGGTGTCAACATTCTGCAAGTCACTGCAGCTCCACTCTCCTTAATCATGATTTAGACATAGAAATTCGTCAGTCCAAGATATTCGAGTAGTACAGCTATATTTTTTGAATCAATGTTTTTATTACACGGTGCTCGATCGCAGTCCATGGTGTAGTACAGCTATATTACAGTGCGAATACACATAGTTTCTGGATATAAGAATATCTGAACATTACCCAAACATACCTATGTTCTAATAACTAACATGGACGTTTAAATTTAATGTTTGAGTAATAGTTGAACATTGCACCTGTGATATTGGAATATTCTTTGCGGTTAAAGTAATAAACAATACTCATATATGGGCCTAGTAGGGTTTCAAAGGAGCTTGGGTCCTTGAGTCTAACATCTAAGTTGAGACTTTGGAATTATCAATGTCTTCATAGATCCAGCTACTCCATGTCAAAGAGCAATGTGCACATGGTATTCTGGAAACTATGATAGGATAGACTAATGAGATGCATTCCAAGGACCATCAAAATGGGCATATACAAAGTTAAGGAAAACAAAAGTACGTTTAGCCAAAAATTTAAATTGCCGGTCATTAATGATCATAACAATTGTCAGAAGACAGAGAAGAGATAGATATACGTTCCGTCCTCCTACATGATCAAACACTTCCGTTTATCACTGGACTGCTGGCGGACAGGACTACTTGGGGTTGTCACTGGTGAGATCAGGGTTTCTTCCACGGGTGTCTGTTTCGTGCCTGTAAATATGCCTCGTGCAACTTCCGGAGAAGTTCGTTCATCAGGTATCTTTGATGTACTAGAGAACCACCCGCCAGGCAACAGACGAGAGGACGTTGTTGATTCCAACCGCTTGCGAGGGGACAATAGAGATGCATCAGTAGAAAACGAAGAGCTCAAATCCAAGGTATCAGTGTTTTCGTCAAGGGGCGACAAAGAAGAAGCATGTAATCTGTTACAATTGGTCATCGATGATATTGAAGCTTTGGAAGAACTCACCTGCTCTCATCTGGTTTTTCAAGGCTCGGGAAGAAGTTCCCCTGACAAGATCCAGAGGGTGTGGCATCATTGACCAACGATTCCTCTGCGCTTTTGAAAGATGCTGTCGATCTTCGAATAGTGGCCGTCGAGGCTGGATTTCCAAATATGCTAGCCCCAATCAAGGCAGCCGCGGAAAAACCATTAGAGCCTTCAATTTCTTCAGAAAGCGAACGCCTCGGCTGGATGTGATGTGAGAAATCAAAACACAAGATATATAGCCCGGGGATTACCTCTCTTTCGATGGTCAGATCGTCCTTAGCGAGCGTCTCAAGTTGTGATTCCTCGAATACATCACACCCTTGCTGTGTGATCGAGTGACTAGAAGCCCACCCTGCGGATGGACGATCCTCAGCAACCAATTCCTCTTGAACATCCTCAAGCTGACTACCGTTCAACTCTACAATCGGGAGTGCAGAAACAACTTCAACCTGCGATCTTCCGCTCTCTGTGCCTGGGGGCTCTCCAGATGTTGTCACGGTGACAATCTCTGCAGGCGTCGTGTTGGGTACAGAAACCTGCTCAGGCAAGGGACTGCCTTGCTGGCTGACAGAATATGATGGAACCCAAGGTGAGACAGGGCGGTCTTGTTCCGTAGTAGGCATCAATGAGGAGACTTGCGCTATGAAAGGCTAATAGAATCTTTAGACAAAATTTGCGAGCTGAGGAAGATTCTTGCCTTCTCGGTAATTTCAGATCCCAAATGTAATTCAGTGGGCGTCTCGTAGTACGGTACTTCACCCTCGTCTTGGACGGGCTCCTCAACTAGAGACTCAAACTCGACCGCTTGCTGCCCGATTACTCGTGGAGCGGCTACCGCTTTAATTTCTTGTTCTTCGTGAGATTCGATAACTCGGACATCCTGAGCTTCTAAAACTTCCCTGTCTTGGACTTCTGTTGCCTCGCTAATAGAGGGACATTCAGCGATCCTGGCTGTATCGGGAGATGTCTGTGTTACAAAGGTATCATCATGATCAGTCGGGAGAATCTGTGAATTTTCGTCCTCGGTATTTGCAGTAGTTAGTTCAAGAGATGCATGGCTTGGACTTGAACTCCCTTGTGAGTGAACAGAGTACGAAGGAGTCCAGGACAAGGTAGCTGACTCTGGCTCGCCAACCTGACAAAAATTTCAGAACCAAGATCGTGCAAGACGGTAGACCTTCTCACCTCAGTCGGTAGTTGAGCTGTCTCAGTGGCGACATCAGAGGGGCTTGCATCAACGATGATGTCTGGCCGAGTAGGTTTAACATCCTCGACATCACTTAGGGACTCTGCAGAGGTCCTTTCTTCAGTGGGTAGGGAGATACCATGCCCAAGGGTCGTAACTTGAAAAGAGGGAGTCCATGGAGATTTGGGGTCTTCCAGCTGCATTGAATCATCCGGAATGCTCAAAATAAATTTCTCAGGCATAAGTGTCTCGACACCGTCAACGATGCTAATTGCCTCAACCACTGGTACCATATCCTCTACCTTCTTTTCTCCGTCGAGCTCAGGAACCATAATGGTTTCTGTGGTGGTATCTGCTATTGAGATCTCTGCCATAAGCACAGACTCATCCGATAGAGATTCAACAAGTGCAACAGTGGGAGACTCATCGTTGACAGCAGCTAATTTCTCGATAGGACTACCTTCCAGTGTACTATCGTCGATCTTGACTTCTTCAATAGCTGAGTCATCTGATATTATTGGCGGAAGGACGACAGATGTGTCCTCGATGGATTCAACAACTTCTTGGTTGGATGGATTATCAACAACTAGCTCTTGTGCTGATTGCTCGGCAACGGCAACGGCGGCAAGCCTATGATCAGGTTCGGGGGGTGAGATAGCGAAAAGTACATTAGAGTCTGCCTCGTTGACATTGAGTGTATCCTGGACCAGGGGTTCGGGCACAGTCTGGGCCACCGGTTCTTCGGATACAACAACTGGTGTCGAGATAATGGTTGATTGGTCTAGAGCCTTGTCGACGATGGACTCCTCAGAAGTTTCAGCGTTTTTTTCTTCCTCGAGTATAGGGATGGCAATGTCAGCAGTGGTGTCCTCCAAGACGGACTCCTCAATATTTGCTTCAAGTTCCCCTGATAGCGACTCCACATCCTCCACCGGCTGAGAAGCAGACGTTGTTTGTCCAACAGAAACGTCCTGGTTGGCGAGACTCTCGACTGCGACTGTTTCTTTTGAACTGTGTCCAACATCTTCCATGGGTATGTTTGCTATGACTGGTATCAATTCCTCGGCAGCAGTATTGCCTGCGAAAAGCTCTTCAACCACCTCCTTTTGTACTGCACTTTCATTTGAGGCCACCTCTTCTGCAACAGATCCTACAAGTTCGGATTCAAGTTCGGATTGCTCTTTCGGGGTTTCGATAACGAGTTCACCCTTGATTGGTTCATCGACGACAGTATCTTCGTTTATAGGCTCCTCAACGACAGATGTCTCTTTTGTAGGCTCCTTCGCCTCCTCCTCTGCTGGTACGTCCTCGACAACAGGGTCTTCCTTTGTAGGAACTTCTGCAACAAATTCATCCTTCTTCTCGGCGACAAGCTGATCTTTCGCAGATTCCTCTCCTACGGCATCGGTGATAGCTTGCGCTTTGACCGGTTCTTCAGCAATAGTCTCCTCCTGAACGGGCTCCTCGACAGTGAAGTCCTTCCCAGACAACTCCTTAATTACAGGATTTTCGATTGTAGGCCTCTCTCCAACTGCATGATCTCCCTCTGCGGGTAGGCTTTCAACCACAGATCCGGGAATCTCCTCTACTACAGGTGCCGTTGCAGGGGCTTCAAGAGCGTGTCCCTCCTGGATGGGCACCCCGACAATAGGTTCTTTTTCTGCAAGTTCCTCGGCGATTGGTTCTCCTTTCTCAGCTACTTCTTCAACGAGAATCTCCGATTTCAAGAGTATCCCGGCGGTGGGTTCATCTTTGAGCCCCTCGACGACCAATTCCTCCTTTGCAAGTATACCCTCGGTGGCAGGCTCCTCTTCGACCTGCTCTCCCGCAGCAGGCTCTTCTTTGATAGACTCCTTGATCACAGCTTCCTCCGTTGCAGATGCATCTCTCATTGCAAATTTCTCTCCTGCAAGCTCCTCAACCATGAGTTCTTCTTTCACAGGCACCGTGGCAACCGATTCCTCCTCCACAGGTTCCTCGGCAACCAATTCCTCCTTCACAGGCTCCTCGGCAACCAATTCTTCTTTCACAGGCATTTGATCAGGGACGAGATCCTCTTTCACCGGTTCTCCCACAGATATCTCTGTGACAGGCTCCTCTTTCGCAGGCTCTGGCACAGCTTCTTTATGCGTGGTTATCTCCCCAGCGACAGCTTCCTTCTTCATGAACTCTTCAACAGTAGGGGGCTCGTTCACAGGCTTTTCGAGAACAGGATCCTTCACGGACTCTTCCTCCTCCACAGGTTCTTCAGCAGTAAATTCCTGTGCCACCTCCACATCTGCACCATCCTCCTTTCCTTCCTGGGTAACGGGTACCTCCCTAACTACGCCAAGTTGGTCTTCAGTCATCTGATGGATCTCAGAATCTACTGTCGCCTCAGCTTCAGCACTAGAAACCACCTCAGTAGCTGGTTCCTCCACAATTTCAGTTGGAACATTCTTCGAATCATTAACATCAACAGCTTGTTCCTGAGAAACGGCTGTCTCAGCCTCCTCCTCCTGGGTAATCACTTTTTCTTCGGCAACCGGAATCTCGTGAGTGACCACGGCTTTTGCAACAGGCTCAGGAGTAATATCCTCAGTAACAAGTGCGGGGGATCCAGTTTCTGTCATATCATTAGAATCTTCGATTGCAGGTGTCTGAGAGGTTTGAACTAGATCAATAGTCGCCGGATGTAATAGACCCTCCTCTGTGCGTTGGTCCTCAGCAGCAGCAACAATACCAGATGGAGCATCCTGGATGGACTGCGGTTCATCGATGATATCAGGAGTAGCTTGGGGGATGAATTCCGTTTTGGTTGTGACGACTTCACCTACATTCTCCTGCACAGGAACAGTAACAGGAACTTCGGAGTCCTCCTGAGCAAACTGAGGTTCATCAGGAATACTCGTGGAAGCCGCATCATCTACCACTGGTTTCTCCTCCACAAATGATATACTTGCATCAGGAACGACCCCCTCCGCAACAGTTTCACCTTTGGTAGCGGCATCTCCTTGAACAGAAGTATGTTCTTCAACAACAGCAGGCGCAAGATTCATAGCTGACGCTTCCCCGGTGATAACCTCACCAGGTTCGCTGGAGATAGATTCATCGTTAACGGGCATTTCTTCTACAGCTTTGGTAGGAACCTCTGCCGAGCCATCGGTCGTCTCTTCTTCCTTAATCAGGGGTGCCTTGTCGACGGTCGATGAAGTAGGTGAACTTTCGTTTTCAACCGCCTCTTCTTTAACACTGGCTTTCTTTTCAACCAACTCCCCGGTCTCGGGTTTGGCACGAGGAGTGCGAGTGCCCTCATCAGTCACCACATCTTCCAGCGGGATAGCATGCGTGGAGGTGATTTTTTCAGGAGATCCTTCAGGTGTAGGGGTATCGCCGGCATCTGATTCTTCTAGCTGGCGATTATCAATAAGTGCAGGAGTTGGGGCGACGACTTCGACATCGATAGGACTATCATCAGCGTTATGTGAGCCAGCATTTATTGTTTCAGCTATGATGAATGAGTGTACAGTAACTCAACAGGATTATTAGACAACATACCAGGGGTGACCTCAGCTTCCGCAATCTGTATGTTGATTTGCGGTATTGCAGACTCGACATGTGTCTCATCGGCCTCATTAATGTCGATAGCTGTCTCTTTTGCATCAGACTCAGCAGTCTTATCTTCAACTCCCATCAACTTCGGGCTCTCGGCTTCTTTCTCGGCACTCTTGTTATCGACGCTCGTTATCTTCTCAATCCCGAGTTCAGCTTGGACATCAACTTCTTCAACCAGGTCGACTTCCGTTATCTCTTCATTAACCTTCGAAGTAATCGAATTGAGTGTCCTCCAAAAAAGGTTAAAAACTTCAACGTACCTGAGAGGACGTGTCAGCGGTCGTCTGCATTGTCTGTTGTTCTGTGACTGGCGACTCGACCTAAAGTGATTCAAATAAGATTCATGTAACCTGAATTTCGAACAAATTACTTACTTTCACTGCTATCGGAGTCGAAGAATTACTATCGACAGCCGATTCTGGTGCAGGGTCAGTCTCTACATCCTAGCAGATACGATGTCCCAATCAATTGAGCCCCAAGATAGGATATCACAAATACTCACACAACTTGAGGGGTCTATACTCGGAGTGGATTCTTGAGCGCTAGGACTCACTTCGGTCATAGACTGGATAAAAATAAGCTCCAAGCCAATAGGCAGCGAAGACTAATCGCTCACAGTCTCAGATGTTTCTTCAGGTACACTAGTATGGGCGACGTTGTCAGTCTTTTGAGTATCGATATCGGTCATAAGAGAAAGGGAAAAAGAGAGAGAAAGGCGTCAATAAGCCAGTTCACAACACCATTCGCCAGAGACGTACGTTTGCAGACACCTCCGAGATAGTGTTGACGCCATCAACATCCTCTGTGTCCACTGCATCACCATTATCATCACCGTCATCATCACATTTCTTCAATCCTGTATCCTCTGTATCTGCAGCATCTGAATTTTCAAGCACAGCACTCCCAATATCCTTGATAAATTTCAAATTTGAATCACAAATGCTGAATTTCTGACCACAAAAAAACAACACATACGGGCTCCTCAGTCGAAGCTTTCGACGGGGACGTAGCACCATTATCAATCACAAGCTGGGTATCTGATACTTGAGCATCCTGACTCTGCTGTGCAATCGCATCCGACGCGAACGAGTCTAAGGATTCGGCAGTGTTAGTCATCGGCTGCGGCGCAGCAAGAGAGGTATCTGCGTCGACCATGAATGGGTATTAAATAATTAGAGAGAAAATCCGAATAGTCAAATAGATAGGGAAAAGAGAACTGTGTTGGGTGTCTAAGCTAGTCAATCCAACGCTTCCACGAGGGGTTAAAAAAGGCTTCCTCCCAAATCAATCCATTCACGTGTACTTTCCTTTCAGAAGGTCGCGTTACGTCACATGATCACACATCTTTATACGGAAGTTATAGACAAAGTGCACTAGATATAAACGGTCATCACCGGTCAATGATGATAATGATAATGTCCAAAGCAGTAGTAAAAAAAGTGATTCTAGAACAAGAGGGCACCAGCGACAGCAACAAAGCTGACAAGGCCACCAGTGACGGCCTCGATAGGGTAGTTACCAATGGCAGCATTCTGTTTTGAACTTGAAGAAACGACAGCAGCCTGAGAACCACTGGTATGAGCAGAGCTTGAAGTTGCAGCTGAGGCACTGCCACTGTTGCTGCTGTCGTAATTATAAGCTCAATCAGATTCTGTTCGATGGTTGAGGTGGTACTCACGGAGCCGAAGCGGAAGAGGCAGCTGCGCTAGTGGTAGCAGATACGGCAGCAGGAGAGGGTGACGAATTGCCTGAGACAGCGGGAGATGCACTACTACCGCCGCCGTTGAGGCAGCTGCGGGAATCATGGTCGTGAACAAAGGAAAATAAGGGATAGGATGCACATACTCGGTCTGGCTACTAGATTGGACTGTGACAGCATCTGCGTAGGCTATGGCACCGGTGCTGTCCTTGATGGACATGGTTCTAAACACAAATACAAAAGTGATCAACTCAATATCCGGAAAGGAATCAAAACACTCACATGGAAGTCCCTGCTTGGATATCCACAATCCAAGTTAGACTCGTATCAGAAGTGGAATCCCAACTTTTAAGCTAAACACAAGTCACATGCAAAAAAAGTGAATTCAAAGAATAGCAGGAATAGATTCAAGCCTACAGCAGCAGCCGATGCCTGACCACCTAATCTCCTGTCAGCACATAGACACGTACGACACCAACAATGACTCACCAGGAAGGGCAGACAAGAAATATGGGGGTTGACCACCACTCCATGTAAGCATAATCGGTTCTTGACAAAGACATTAAGCATAAACCGCACACACAGAACTCACACCAAACAAAGAAACTGAGACGCACGACATTGCACAACACTCGTACTACGCACCAGGAACAATGTCAGCCACCATCCCTCACCTGAAAGAGAGACGACATACGGAGTATTAATCATCAGTCCCCAAACGGACTGTACAGAAGCAAGGGCAGCAACAACAAAAGTCGAGTACTTCATGACGACGGCGCTTATAATTGCGAGCAACGGAGGACTTGGTATTTGATACTGTAGTAAGAGAATAAACGACAGAAAAGACGCCTTCAAAAAGGAATGTGAGGGGCGAGAGGACAGGAGCAAGCGGTGATGGAGATGAGGGAGACCGATAACGTAAAGGAGCCGTGCTTTTAGTACTCCCCCAAGTTTCACTCTCACGCCCTTTTCGAAATTTTCGGATCTATTTTTATTTTCAGACATTCCTTTTCTGGGTATTTGGGTTCTGCTCAGCCTCTGGCATTGTAGACTGGAGGACTAAATGAAAATAGGAGAAACCCGATAGTGTATATTTCAGAACTTCTAAACGGAATGAATAGTGGGTAATGAGGTTTCGGACTTTATCCCAATCATGATGAAATGCAGCCCACTCGTGACAACCATGGCAGTCGTGCGGTCAAAGTTGGCTTTTCTGATGACAAGATCTCTGGCAACGGGAAAACCCTCGCGGAGCAATTCTCATCCTATCCTCTCCTCACAACCCGATCCAACTACTTCTACCTCCAGGATTATGCAAACTCGTATGTCCAATCTTGACAACTTCAAACCCAACCCCAGCACGAAGTATCGGTGCATTTTTATTCAATCTCTTCAACGCACCGCTCTGATTCCCTTTCACACTTCCCTCTCCATTCCCTCCCTCATTATAAGAAGTAGCGCTTTCTCTGACGCTTCCATTATTCGTACCCCCACTCATAAAAAATGACTCGTCATCCGCCAATGCACTCAAAGGAGATATTGCCCGCCCCTGTGGTGCTGACACCGACACAGATGTTGGTGTTCCGGCATCCGAATAATCTGATCTAACACCAGGAGGCATGATAGAAATCCTTAAGAACGATTCCGCGTGCCATTCATACCATACTTGACGATCGTTTGTTAGCCGCCATATTGAGACCTGTAGTTCCGAATTGCTCGGTAGGTAGAGTGGTTCCTATTGAACAAAAATTGTTTTAGTCATGTGTGATTGTATATAGCAAAAGGCCTACCTTGAACGGGAAGAATAATGGGAACCAGCTCAGCATGTTTTTCGATACCTGGTCTTTTCGATGTGGATGTATACTCAGTCCGATAGTCCCGTACAAAATCTATTGGATGTCATGGATACATGAACTGACCGAGCGAACAAACAAAACTGGCTCACGGCCTCAAAATAACCAGCCAGCCCGCTACCCAACGAAACAACATGTCAAGATGAATCATACTTCAACGTCGTGACCACTCACTGTAAAACTCCTGCATGTGGGATCCAAAACCTCAACCTCGCACTCCTCACATTGTGATGATTCGTTAATGGTGATCTACTCTCATTTACCGCCACCACACCACCACCATCTCCACCCTCATTCCCATGATCCCCCCTAGGATGTTCAAACCCCCAGCATTCCTGGATTTTTGACCCACATTGCGACTTATCCTCGCTGAGAATATTGACAGCTTGGAACATTACAACATAGGGCGTTTCCAACGAATCATCTCCATTTCTCAGCGCACGTGCTTCATTGTAAAGTTTCGATGAGGATAGAGGGGCAAGATGGGATGTATAGGATGAAGGTATCGATATGCCGGTCGCTAGGCGTTGTGTTAATACGTGGTCGTAAAGTGAGGTGTAGGACGTACGTTTCAAACATTTCTGTGCCCCGTCTAAACATTCTGGACTAAGCTCATTATCCCCAAATGAACCTAACAATTCGCTGATAAGTATATCCACCGGTTCCGGTACGTCCAGATTCCTCATATCACCAAAGAGGAGTTGAACATTGCTTTCCCTCCATTCATGGTCTTTCCTTTGTTGTAACCTGTCAGGGACTAGCTTAGCGGTTCATGTCATGTATATATAGATTGTAAAATGCAACTCACGTAACGTATGCATTTGGGTTCTTTTCAACGACGTAAATAAAGACATCTCTTTGAGCTCGTCCAACTGCATTCAAGCATCTCGCAACGAGTGGACCACGACCGGCTCCTGCTACACAGCAGATACTGAATATGATTAGTGAGTGATACGAGAAGAAGATAAGGGCTCTTGTACATTCGTTCTGCTGCAGGCCGATCTACGAGAGCTCTGAAAATCGCCTATACATATACAGCATGAGAAATACCAGGGCCCTACAAAGACTTGGTATGCTTACCTCCTCGTACCTTTCATACTTGACGGGATCCTGTTCAAAAGTCTGATACGTCATATTCTGTAAATTGTCCATCAAAGGCTGCCATAGCCATCAACTATGAATTCGCGTCGATGCATCAGGACAGACCTGCAGTGGGGCCTGCAAATAATCTTGATACCCCTGGGCGAAATTTTCGACCGTCCCCATTGTTTGTGCATTTCGAACAGCAGGACTGGTTTTTTCTAAAAACTTGATATACTGGGAATACGCAGCATCACCTCCGCGAGCGTGTTTGTTTAGAGTGGTGTCCGCAAAAATCACAGTCGGACAGTGCTATATAGTCATGTCATGAGTCATATTTGAAGGGACCATGAATAGCAGCTTACGATCATACAATCTCTTATGAAAGACTGAGTAGGCTTGGGCAACACAGGGTATCCTTTGGTGTTTGCGATAAAGGTAGATGCCGGGAGAAATATATAGCGGACTGATTCTGCAGCCCACTTACTCAACACACCGAGTTTAGAAGGGAGTGGAGGAGTCAGATCAAGTGCTGCGACGAAGATAGAATCAGTTCTGATAAAGATGTAGAAATGGGAAGCGTACTCAGCGTCAATCGAGTGTTGTAATCGCAAATGGACCTGATGAGATCCCACATCTCCCAAGTTGCGTTCAGCTCGCTTTCATCGGATGATATCTCAGTGTCATTGCATGAAGCAATCGATGTATCCAAGCATGATGTCCCTAAAACGGCCTCAGTGTGAGCATGGAGGATAGTTGGATCGTAGATGGGCAGCCGGACGGAAAGAGAGATATAGGGGGTACTTTGAAGGCAGCTGTTGATGATGCGGGCGTAGGATGCGACGTGGGATCTGTTTCGTGGAGCTGGAAGAATGGCAGTGTGGATGCTGAGGTAGGAGGCATAGGCAAGTTCTTGTTTCAGGGCCTGGAGACATGTAAGATGGAATGAAGAAAAGAAGCGGAAGACTTGCAATTTCGGCGTCATGTCTGATGCCGTCGTCGTCTGCATCGAGCTGAAGCCATTCTGAAATCATGGCGATAATCCCCTGGGGTTGATCGAGGTGCCTGAGAGTCACTTCGTCGGGAAGAAAGCAGGGACGCTGGCGCCAAAGATCTGCAGCGCGTGCGCATGCTTTTCTTGCATCGTCGCTGCCACCCTCAGCGGGGAGGAGACACATACCCTCCCAGCGCAGCTTCCAATTTTCAGATGTGAGAGGAAGACAGATAGACTCATAGCCCTTGCTAGTGGCATCCTGAAGACGATGCTGAATTGTGGCATGGTGGTCAAGGTTAAAAGGAAGAAAAGCAGCGAGGCCAGCAGCAGGGGCGTGGTCGGACAGGGGCATAGCAGAGAAGATCGTGTGATTCGATCAAAAGGTCGATCATGATCAGAAATAGTCAGAAATCTATAAAGCACTCTCAAAAGTCTAAATCCAAAATCTGAATCTACAACAGCCGGGGGCGCTTGTCGGGTGTGGACTCTGTCTCTGGCTCTACATCTGTCGAGAGTGCCTGGCCCTGAGCCAGACTCTCCAACACGCTCGCAGCCACGGTGCGCTGCAGCCCGTCCTCGTCGGAGTCGACTAGGGCCGATACCTGAGCGATGAGACGGTCAGTGAGGGCATCAGATACAGCGTTCTGTGCGTGCTGCGACACTAGGGTGTGCGGAGCAGGATCTGTGAGTCCATGCGATAGGGACTCAAGATAGGCTGCCACACGTGGGAATTCAGGACGCAAGTGCTCGATGGGCTAGTTGTAGATTAGTATTATCCTGTGAAAAATAGGACATATCTGGACCTACTGAGACGCCCTCGTTGTTTGTGCGGTCTACGACGGCACCCTGTGCGACGAGAAACTGGGCAGTCTTGATATCTTCGACGGTGTAGAGTGGAGTGTCGCCGTCGCCGTCCACGACGTTGACGTCGCCGCCTGGGGCGTGAGATAGGTTGATGATAAGAAGAATAAGACTGACACATACCCCTAGAAATGAGAAACTGCAGGATGTCAATGTGGCCGTAGGATGCGGCAGCGTGCCTGAGAGAGGGTGAGTGGTAGAAAACAATGAGCAGCAAGACCTACATGGGTGTGTATGTGTACTCGTCGGGCACGTTAGGACTGCGTTCATGGTCGTCGACGAGGAGGACGACGGACGGGAGGTCGCCGTCGGCAGCAGCCACCCATATGTTTTCCGAAAACATTGGGTCAAGCGTGCGCAAACAGGGGGCCCCTGAGTGGAGAGGCAGGTCTCAGAGAACTGCGCTGGTGGAGAGAGGCCCGGCGACAATGAATTCCTACCATCCGGCGACAATGGGCCATTCGGCGACAATAGACCATCCGGCGACAATAGACCATTCGGCAACAATGGAACACTCGGCGACAATGGATTACCCGGCGACAATGGACCCGTACCACTACCAGGCCCGCTGCTGTATGTTTTCCTTTTTATTATTTCGAAGCTCATTCCTCCCCAGATTGGGCTCTACTCTCTACCGACCTCCAGTTCATTTACCTTGACCCCATCTTCGCCTCCCACCTTGGCCCCCAGGCCGACCTCCTCATCGGAAAATCCCTTCTCTCTTTTATTCATCCAGATGAACAATCTTCTGCAGAATCCGACCTCAGTGGCGTGCTCCATTCCCGCACTCTCCATGGTTCAGTCACCAGGTGAGTTGTTCCTTTCTTTTCTCTTCGCCCTCTGACTTTTTTCCAGTGTCCGTTTCCTGCGTCTCTCCAAAGTGCGTCGCAATCTTGGCTACTCCGGCGCCTCCCCCTCCTGGCCAGATGCACAAAAAATCGTCGGTGACGATGACTATCTGGCTGTAGATATCGTCATCAACTGGGCTGCCGAGGGTCTCGTTCTTTGCTTCATCCACGCCTCTGTCGATCTCAATCCCCGGATCGACAACGACGAGTCTCACAGATCTCATTGGTCGAATTGGTGTGGCACACCCTTCATGCCCTCGGAGCAGATCGAACTCCTCTTTCGCCGTCTCCTCATGTGTGTCCCCCATTCGCCCTCACTATCTGGTCCTCCTCCCCGTGTTTTCCAGATTCTCGCAAACCTTCCCCAACGTCAGCTCCTTCTCTCGTGGCCCCCGGATCAAGGGGACGGCCTCACCGGCAGGCAGTTGGCCAGACTCGTGGAGAATGCGGAGATGGACTCAGGTCCACACAAAGATAACAATGCCAAAACGAGCTGCACACGCAGGTACAGGGCCACCCAACTCATGTCCCCCACACTTGGTGAGGTCGAGAGCATCTTTATACCGCATGGTAACCTTCTTTCTCTTCCTCCTCTTTCTTAAAGTGTTCTCACATCCCTTGTACACATCCTAGGCTCCGTCATGTTTGCCTGCCACAAGTTAGACTCATCCCCCCGCAGCTCCTCTACGCCCAACCCTCCCACAATGCACAATCCCATCTCCTATAATTCCCCCAATGGTCCGAACTATCCACCTCCTTCTGGTCCCTCCTACTACGATTCTCCGGCTTCCTCCTACCCTCCTCTATACTCTCAGGGTTATCTCACTCATCAGCCCCTTCTCCCACCCCCGACCACTTCATTACCTCCATATTGGTCCCACCAAAACTATCCTCAACCTCAGCCCCTTTCTGCTCAATCCCAATGGGCTACTCCAAGCCCTAGCCATCCTCTCTCTCCTCTAGCCCATACCTCCAACCCGGTGCCACCATCTTCATCCTCGATCCCTCATCCTCGTTCTGCTTCCTACTCTACCACCCCAGCAGTCGTGCCACCTCCATCCACCTCGTCCTGGCATATAAGTGATTATTATCGAGCCACATCGCCCGCTTATAGTGCTTATTCTACAGGCACAGGTCGTGCTTCTTCGTTCGTAGGCAACAGCATATCATCGACTCCTTCATCATTGTTGACCACTACCGATCCTAACACACCTCCCCCGACTGTCGATGTCGTTCCGCCATCCAAACGTCGTCCAAGTCCTCTATCAACGAGAGGTGGTGGTTCCGCTGTCATCGGCGATCCAAGATATCAACCGGGTGGCGTTGCTGGTG
>Ga0153949_1000409_pt1 | contig 14899 bp, 12 predicted proteins | sample TSNJ033MetaG_FD_104705 | JGI IMG/M metagenome (GOLD analysis project Ga0153949, IMG submission 104705) | Attine ant fungus gardens microbial communities from New Jersey, USA - TSNJ033 MetaG | ecosystem: Host-associated > Fungi > Mycelium > Unclassified | place: USA: New Jersey, Wharton State... | reverse complement strand
CAGGAAGGTATTGCAATTCCATACAAAAACAAGGCGGGCTTATATAAATATCACCCCTCAGGTTGAAGCCGCTATTAAAGAGAGCGGCATCAAGGAAGGCTTGGTACTGGTCAACGCTATGAATATAACCGCAAGCGTGTTCATAAACGATAACGAAAGCGGACTGCACCGGGACTTTGAAAGATGGCTTGAAAAGCTTGCGCCTGAAAAGCCATACGACCAATATGACCACAACGGCTTTGAAGACAATGCCGACGCTCATCTTAAACGGACGATCATGGGCAGGGAGGTTACCTGCGCTGTCACTAACGGTAAGCTTGACTTCGGCACATGGGAACAGATATTTTACGGTGAATTTGACGGTATGAGAGATAAACGCGTGCTTATTAAGATAATTGGAGAATAAATAAGGCGGTGGACAAATGTATCAAACGTCTCTGCTGGACGATAAAGCCCTTGCATCCCCTCTTGCCAGCCGAATGCGCCCCCAAACCCTGGAAGGATTTGTAGGCCAGGGGCATCTTTTGGGCGAGAAGAAAATATTGCGTCAAATGATAGACCAGGACGCGGTTCCATCCATGATTTTTTGGGGGCCTCCCGGCGTAGGTAAAACCACCCTTGCCCGAATTATAGCCCATAAGACTAACGCCGGCTTTATTGATTTCAGCGCGGTAACCAGCGGTATAAAGGAAATAAAGGAGGTTATGGCCCGCGCCGAAAAAAGCCGTCTGTTAGGAAATAAAACAATTTTATTTGTGGATGAGATACATCGTTTCAACAAAGCGCAGCAGGACGCGTTTTTGCCCTTTGTGGAAAAAGGAAGTATTGTTTTGATAGGGGCAACAACAGAAAACCCGTCGTTTGAAATTAATTCGGCGCTTCTTTCACGCTGCAAGGTGTTTGTACTCCACGCTCTGACGCCGAAGGAAATACAAGAGCTGCTGAACAGTACCCTTCATTCGGAAAACGGGTTTGGTCACTTAAAGGTGGATATTTCAGACGAAATGCTGATGATGATAGCAACCTTCGCGAACGGGGATGCCCGTATGGCTCTTAACATATTGGAAATGGTGGTTCTTAACGGAGATTTACGGGACGACAAAACCATTATCACAAAAGAAATTATTGAGCAGTGTATCGGCAAAAGATCCCTGCTGTATGATAAAAACGGAGAAGAGCACTACAACCTTATATCCGCGTTGCATAAATCCATGCGCAACAGTGATGTTGACGCGGCAATTTATTGGCTTGCCAGAATGCTGGAAGCAGGGGAGGACCCATTGTACATTGCCAGGCGATTAATACGCTTTGCCAGTGAGGACATAGGCATTGCGGACAGCCGTGCTCTGGAGGTCGCCGTCACTGTATATCAGGCTTGTCACTTTAACGGCATGCCGGAATGCAACGTAAATTTAGCCCATGGGGTGACTTACCTGACCTTAGCTCCCAAATCAAACGCTTTATATATTGCCTATGAAGACGCGCGCTCCGACGCTATGAAAATGCTGGCCGAACCGGTTCCTCTGCACATTCGGAACGCTCCTACTAAGCTTATGAAGGAGCTTGAATATGGAAAGGGCTATCAATACGCCCACGACACCGCGGACAAGCTTACTATGATGACCTGTCTGCCGGAATCTCTCGTTGGAAGCCAATACTACCGGCCAACAACGCAAGGCTCCGAGGAAAAGGCCGCCAAACGGCTGGAGCAAATACGCCAATGGCGTATGAAAAGCAAGGAATCACCACCATCTGCTTAGCGGATGGTGGTGATTTAATTTATAATTATGCTAATCCTGCTAGCGAATGATTAAGAATTGTAGCCGATCCCCCGGCCACTAGAAGTTTTTTTAAGTTCACGATGTCTACATCGTGAACATTGGGATAGCAACCAAATGTCTCTGCGGACGCAAACTCTTTCTCGTAAGAGACATCCTCGCCGGTCATGGTGTGTTTGCACTTGAAATGACGGGTCTCCCGTACACCGGTGCCCGGCTGAGTGCTGTAAGCCGTGTCTTGTCGCCACCTGTGCAGTATCGGCGCATTATATGTGTTATGATAAACTTGACTGTGTTTGCATTGGTGTTATCATATTTGCTATGCCGTTTGATGCAATATTAATGTGAACAGACTCTAATCATAGCAAGGAGAATTGCTTTTTGAAGCCACTTTGTTGCGACGTAGAAACTCACAGACCATACATAATGATTAACCTTAAAAGAATATTTTGAGAAGGAGGCTATAAAATATGGCGAACGTAATGATAGTTGATGATGAGGTTGAAATTCTGGAGCTTATTGAAGCCTATCTTATTGGAGATGTCCATACTGTTTACAAATACAGTAATTCTAAAAATGCGCTCTTGGCTCCATTTGAATCCATAGACTTGGCAATATTGGACATTTTGATGCCGGAGATAGACGGTTTTACGTTATGTCGGAAAATCAGGGAGCGTTATACGTTTCCGATAATAATGCTTACGGCAAAAAATCAGGATTATGATAAAATAAATGGTCTGTCATTAGGCGCTGACGATTACATGGTAAAACCATTCAATCCGTTGGAATTGCTGGCACGCGTAAATGCGCAGCTCCGTAGGGTGCAGATGCTTACTGCGCTGACAGTTGAGAATAATATTGTGTGGTCAGACATACTGGAAATAAGAGGACTACGTGTTGATGTACAAGCTCATACCTGTTACTTATATGGAAAGGAAGTCATACTAACGCCAACAGAATTTTCAATCTTGTTGATTCTATGTCAAAATAAGGGAAAGGTTATCAGTAGCGAGAGAATATTCAAGTCTATATGGGGTGAAAAATACTATGATGGTAACAATACTGTGATGGTACATATGCAAAACTTACGCAAAAAGCTTGGAGACACAAAAAAGCGGAAAGACTATATACAAACAATATGGGGAGTGGGATATAAAATTGAAGAATAGATTTTTTTTACTGCATCCAAAGGTGCTGCTCCGCGGTGGGATTGTTTTAGCGATAAGCGCAATTTTTGGTTCCGAAATAATCGGCCCGAGCCTTAGTAAATTTTTTAATGATTTGTATATGCAGACTTATTCTCCATTTTGGCGTGAAATTTTTTATTATTGCAGTCAAAACCGCGTCTTGTTGGTATGCATAGGATGTATCGCAATATTTGTGGCGACTGCCGGTTGGATATTTCGCCCGCTTTTTAAGGAATACTCAGATATTGTTCGTAGAAATATCAAAATAGACAAGGATGCCATAGATATAAATATTCAGCTCCCCAAAAACTTAAAAGAGCTTGAGGCTGTACTTAATGAAGTAAACACGGCGTTAAGGTTGTCAAGATATGCGGTGAAAGAAGCGGATCAAAGGAAAGATGATTTGGTAGTACATCTGGCGCATGATATACGCACTCCGCTTACTTCGGTGCTTGGGTATCTGGAGCTGCTGACAGAAAATCGGGATTTATCGGAACAACAGCGCCAAAAGTTTATGGATTCAGCTTTGAGAAAAGCTAGGCGTATGCAAGCGTTGGTTGAGGAGCTTTTCGAAATTACGCACTACTCCATAACGCAAATTGAGCTTGAAAAAAGTCCTGTCAATTTAGGTATGATGATTACTCAGCTTGTTGAGGAACTAAGACCAGTTTTTGAGCAACGTGAGCTTAACTCGGAGGTTATCTTAGACGAAATATCCCCTGTTTATATTGATCCGGACAAGATAGCAAGGTCGCTGGATAACGTTCTTCACAATGCAGCATATTATACCCCGCCCGGAGGCAAAATTACGGTCAGACTGGATAATCTTGAGGAGCATACCCGTATCAGTATATCCAATACCGGAATAGAAATACCTCCTGATAAGCTCGCCAGATTCTTTGAGAAGTTTTATCGCGGTGATGAATCACGCCCAAGTGATATAGGAGGGAGCGGATTAGGATTAGCTATTGCAAAGAATATCATTGAGGCGCACGGCGGCACGATCACAGCCGAAAACGAGGACAGAATTACCACCTTCACGATCCTGATATAAAATCTTTATAAAGTCTTTACTTTTTCTTGCGTAAATATTGAAACACTCCTTTTAATCATTTGGTATTCTTTATTTGATGGAATTCTAAATAACTAAAAGGAGTGTTTATATATGAAAACAATGCCAAAGAAAGTAGGCTTTTTGATTTTAATATTTGCGCTGTTGTTGGCCGTTACATCATGTAATAAAAATAAAAGTGACGGTATTTACGATAGTATAGAAAGCCAAAACGAGCGAAACGAATCTCTAGCCGAGACGCCCAATTCAACACCTACCAAAAAGACAAAAAACAACGAAATGGCAATCAAAAAGGAACTAAGCGGCAAGCTTAATATTGCGGCCCCTGTATTAGACGTCTTTCAAGGCAATGAAAAGCGTAATCCCTTAATATCTGCGGCAGAAGCATTTATGACACTTCATCCGGGTGTAATCATAAATTTGGATATAGTGTATACCACTACTGTAGATGAAAATATGGACAAATTTAGGACACAGATGGCAACGGGTTTAATGACAGGTACGGCTCCCGACATAGTTGACGTTGGGCTTCTGCCGTATGACAGATACAGCGAGAGCGGTTTGCTGTGCAATTTGTATGAGTTAATGAACAGCGATCCGAGTTTTGAATACAACGATTACTACGATAATATATTCGAGGCATTCTCATATAACGATGGGCTTTACGCTGTTCCTCATAACGTCTCTTTCCTTGTTTCGACCATGTATAAAGATTTTGTGAAAGCCACGGGTGTAGATTTCGGGGCAAAAGACACAGTTTCCTTTGTGGAAATGTTCGACATATATGACGCATATGTAAAATCAAATCCTTCCAGTGAGGTTGTATATATGGCCTCAGGTGCGAGCCCTTTTAGTATGGCGAATGAGAATTTCAATTATTTAGCGGATTACAGAAATAAGAAAGCCCGCTTTGATGAGCCGTGGTTCACGGAGTATCAATCGCGCATCAAGGCTATGCCTATCCCGCCATCTATTAAAATTACACCTGACAGGCATATCATGATTGCAAACGCGGATACAATAGCTTTTGAGAAAAACGCAAAAATTATGTTTAATGTAGCAAATATGTTTTTTTCTCCACAAGTTGGCGCAATTAGAAACATAATTGCTTATGACAGCGGCATATTTTCTTATCCAGTCCTACACGTCGAGAAAGACGGGAAAGTTAGAATGTCGGCAGCTTATGACCTTCTTGCTATAACAGAGCAAAGCAATAACAAAGAACTGGCGTGGGAGTTTGTAAAATTCTTTCTCTCGTACTATGACGACGAAATCATAACCAACATCCCAATAAATAAAAGCAACGCCGGATTATACATCGAAAATGCAGTCAAGGAAACCATAGCTTTGCTTGAACAAGAAGGCACACAGATTAACGACAGCTTTGATGAAATAACCATTCGTGTAACGGAGATTGTAGACAAATACCTTTCTCTGTGTAACGCGGTGTGGACTTTCGATACAGAGATGTATTATTCACTTGTCTATCCAGAGCTTTACGATTATGTGTTCGATAAAAAAACGCTGAAAGAGGTCACTACATCTTTACAGTCTAAGGTAACTCTGCACTTGAACGAATAGGAGGAAGCCATATGAAGCGCGTGTTTTCCATATTGGGTGTGTCGTTTTTGGTTTTCGCCGCTGTCTGCACTTTCTATGCACGCGACGCTTATCAGAAAAAACTTCCTTATGTTCAAGTAGTAGCCAACGAATCAGGCACGTTTTACTTTGAATTTGAACATGAAGGAACAATTAAAAAGCTGGATTCAAACAGGGATCTGCCTGATTTTGCGAAGGATTATGTCTATGGTGTAACAGTAAGCATCCCAGCGGATGCGACATACATGGAATTGGGCGACAATGTAGAACTCCTTGTTAGCGCCCCTAACCAAGAACAGTTTTATGGGCAAATCATTTCGTTTGTTTACGAATATAGCGGTGACGGGAAGACCTCGGAGAATATCATCGTAGAAATTGGCTTTCCCAATGTGCTTGATGCGATAGATAACAAGACAGTTGCTATAAAAATGAAAAAGGAAACGACATTCATGGACTGCATCCTTCCACAAGAAGCCTTGTTTGAAGATCTGGCAGGCCAGTACATTTATCTTGTAAAAAAGAGGGATGGGGCTTGGGGGTCGGAATATTACCTTGAACGCATGAACATTAAAATATTAGCATCTACGGAGTCGAAATTTTCAATCGACCGCAACCAGTCGCTAAAATATCCAGTTGTGATACACAGCAATAACCCCATTCAAAATGGTCAGATTGTGAGGCTGTATCCATGAGGAAAATAAAAAATTACACTATATGGTTATTTGCACTGCCAAGCTTCGTCGGAATGTTGGCATTCTACTTTATTCCTTTTGTTTTGTCGTTTTATTACTCAATTGTTGATAATGCCGTGCTTAACAATTTTGTTGGATTTAAGAATTATTTAGATACCCCTAATAGCGTTGCTTTTCGGCAAGCGGCTTCTAATACCGTACTGTTTACTGCCATCTGTGTACCGCTCAATATGGTGATTTCATATTTATTTGCTTCTATATTGAAAAGTGTGCATAAAGGCGTTCCTATATTAGCGCTTATCTTTATGTTGCCGCTTGTTATACCTTCCGGTGCGGTGGTGTATTTTTGGAAAACAGTATTTTCCGCAAATGGGTTAATCAATAGCTTGTTGTGCTTGGTAGGGACATACCCTGTAAATTTCATGCAAAGCTCACTAAGCATAGGTGTGGTGATGGTCATGTTTTTGTGGAAGAATGTTGGCTTTAATATGGTTCTGTTCTGGGTGGGATTGTCACGCATACCGCCTGAATACTATGAGTACGCTGCTTTAGAGGGTGCTGGCAGAATTAGTACGTTTACTTTGGTAACAGTGCCGTATCTTTTGCCAACGACCTTTCTGGTGATGTTGATGACCTTTATCAACTCATTTAAAGTTTTTCGTGAAATATATTTGTTGTTCAGAGAATACCCGCCACAGTATATATATATGCTCCAACATTACATGAACAATCAGTTTATGGCTGCTAATTTGTCTAAACTCACTTCGGCGTCATATATAATTTCTTTTGTGTTTATCATTATCATGTTAGCATTATTTAAGACGCAAAAAAAGCTGTCAGACAGTTATTAGGAGATGATACGGTGAAAAAAAGAATTAAATCATCAAGGATAATGCTATACATATTTGTCGTGATCGCGGTGGCATTTACATTAACACCCGTGCTGTTTATCGTGTCTAACTCTTTTATGAGCGGTGTAGAGTCGTCAAACCGTTACACCTCCGAGATAACGCCGATAAACATGCAAAACTTGAATAATGGCGAAATACACTTTGTAGAATTTGGCTTTCTGCCAACAGTATTGACATTTGCTTCATATGCCGAGTTGTTGTTAAATAACCCGCTGTATATGCGCTTGTTTTGGAATAGCGTTTTGATAGTTGTTCCTGTAGTCATCGGACAAATACTAATTTCTGTCCCGGCCGCTTTTGCCTTTGAGTATGCAAAATTCAAATATAAGGAAGTTATTTATGTATTATATATCATCGTGCTGATGCTTCCAATGCAGGTACTTCTCGTTCCTTATTACATAATAGCGAATCTGATTGGCACAAACAATACATTGTTAGCGATAATTCTTCCTGCGTTGTTCAACCCTTTCGGTGTGTTTCTTATACGCCAACAGTTAAAGGGTTTCCAGTATGAGTGTATAGAAGCCGCAAGGGTAGAAGGCGCAAACAATTGGCATTTATTTATGAAGATTGTGCTGCCAAACCTCGCGCCCATCGTCGCTTCGCTGTCAATACTGACGTTTGCGGAATATTGGAATGTCGTTGATCAAGCCGTGGTATTCCTTAAAAATCCGTTTGATGAGCCTTTATCTGCATATCTTTCATACCTTATTCAAGGCGATGGCGGTATGGTTTTTACTACTTCGGCTTTTTATCTTTTTCCTGCGATTATTGTTTTTATGATAGGGCAAGAGTATTTAGCAAAGGGCATATCGCTTTCAGTTGTTGTAAAATGAAGCACAGCGCAGAGGGTAACAATGCCTATAAGCTGTCGCACATTGTAGTCTTATAGAAATTTTTCTGTTTACACAAATGCAATAAAACAAACCGCCCGCTAAGCGGGCGGTGGTGATTTATAATATGCCACTTTATTTAAATATATGTCTTAGCTCAGATAATTTATTAAACGTATTATAGTTATAAGCTGTTATTCCGCTTCTATCAACGGTATAGAACGTATCGCCTATATATACGGCCCGTTGGTTTGCATCGTAGTAATAGCCGTCATCATCCGGTTCAGAGAACTCAAGCTGAGCCTCAGTGTTTATGCCGTCCCTGCTTACTGTCAGCACGTAAATTCCGTTCCAAGCGGAAGCTGAGCTGTCGTACGCATAAGTGTATATTGGCAGCGCTACAAGGCTTTTGTTCAAATCTAACATTAGAGCGTGAGGGTCGTGGGATACGGAGGTTTCCGTACTCCATGACTTGCCGATCACTAATTTGCTGAGCTCCTTCGGGCTTTTAGGGTTGGATACGTCAAAAAGGCTTACCTTTACACCTCTGTCGGTGGCTCCGACTATGTCTTCTGTTCCATCATCATTTTTAACATAGGTAGGGATGGAATTACGGCCTACGCCAAGAAGCAGCCCGTCGCCAAAGTAATGAAGATACTGGCTGAAGCCGGGTATTTTCAATTCACCCACTATTTTGGGGTTGGTTGGGTTTTTAAGATCAATCACGAACAGCGGGTCTGTTTGCTCATATGTTACAACATACCCTGTTTCCCCGGAGAAACGAACGGAGTAAATGATTTCTCCCGGCGCTATATTGGTTATTTCTCCAACAACCTTCATTTTTGAATCAAGAACGAACAGGTTATTGTATTCATCCCAATCCTTTGTATAAGATGTAGTGGCTATTCTTAAATGGCCTTTATATTCATCCATCGAGTATTGATTAAGAGGATGCCCGTCTACAGTTCCTGACGCTTCGAATATGATGTCTTTTTTCGCAATTCTGAAGCGGTAAATCTCGGTAGTATAAATGTTTTCAGATTCGTCTTCATCCGCCATATAATAACGGCTGTTATTTCTTGCAACGTACAGAGAACCCGTGTTCATATAAATGGTGTTTCCAGCGCCTAATATCGTTTGAGGCACGCAAGGCTCTCTTTCTGTAATGTCAAAAGCTCCCATCATCATGTAATTATTTTGAAGCTCTCCGGGCCAATAGCGGATATCCGCAGGATATACCAGCGTTTCATCATTACTTACCGCCGTATCCCTGTATACCGGCAATATATCATATTCCGAGTAATTGCCGTAGTAAACATTATAAATTCTTTTGTTAGTTATGAAATAAAGAGTTGTCCCTACAAGTCTGGTTGAAAGAGCGTACCCTTCAATTTCTACACGGCGGTCTTCCTTAATTTTGGTCTTGTCGGATAAATCATATACAACATATCCTGTATATTGCCTGCTTGGTGCTCTTCTGTATGGGACTCCGTCGACAGCCGGATCAAGCGTCCTGTCAATTGTCTGTACGGTCACAAGCTTATTGCCGATCACATACATCTCCTGCAAATAGCCGTCAAGCTTTATGGTTGATTTAAGCTCCATATTTTTCCCGTCGGCCTTGATAACGGCTATCTTACCGTAATACGTCCAAGTGTCCTCTTCATAAGAATGATATCCATAATAGATATACTGCCCGTCGGTTTTTATGATGTCTCCTTCATCTACGCCTTCTACCTGTACGTTTGTAGTGGAGTAACCGCCGCCGCCTCCGCCGCCGCTTACAGAAGAACCCTCAGATTTGGAACTGACAGCCATGTCATACGCCGCTTCTTCAACGGCAACTTCCATCTGCACATCTTCTGTAGCGGGATAAGCGGTTACCGCAGGGTAAATTCTGTCTTTTTGCACGGCGTCGTATAAAACGCCCATTTCCTTTAAAAGCTTTTCCAGTGTTCCCATGTCGCCTACATAAGGCAGTTTTTCCTCGTCATTTTCGACGGGTTTTGCCGTGGTTGTCACCGACGAAGCCTGGTCTGTTTTCGTTGCTCCGGCAGCCTTAAGCTGCGTTGCTCCCGGCATGAAGATAGTGATAGCAAGAAGCAATGCCATAACTGCTGTTACTTTACCATGTTTCAATTCTTACACCTCCGTATTCCTTTTGGATTTAATATCTTTACATGACGGCCTTATGTCTATGACATTTGTGTCACCGTCACCGTCACTTATTCAGACGGAGGTAAGGGTAAAAAAGTTTCATCATTTTCCAGGAAATAATTTATTAAAAAGTAAAACTAGTAAATAAATGATTAAAATTACACTAAATATACCGCCCATTCCATAGCCCATGATACTGAGCGTATCTATAAAACCGTCTATATTAAGCATTTTCGCGCTCCTTTCTATGCTATCAGGCTTATTATTAATCCGCCGGCTATAACCGAGGCGATTTGTCCTGAAACGTTCGCGCCAATAGCGTGCATAAGCAGATAGTTTTGCGGATCCTCCATAAGCCCCATTTTGTGGATAACCCGTGCGGACATAGGGAACGCTGATATGCCGGTGGCCCCTATCATGGGGTTTACTTTGTTTTTGACAAAAAGATTCATAAGCTTGGCAAATAAAACCCCGCCTATAGTATCAAAGATAAACGCAGCAAGCCCCAGAAGCAAAATCATCAGGGTTTGTAAATTCAAAAAGTATTCGGCCTGCATTTTTGTCGCCACTGTAATACCCAGCAAAAGGGTTATTAGATTCGCCAGGGTTTTCTGAGCCGTCTCAGATAGCGAGGACAGCACTCCGCATTCGCGTATCAGGTTTCCAAACATCAAAAACCCTACAAGCGCCACCGAGCGTGGCGCGATAATACCGGCGATTATCATTACTACGATAGGAAATAGTATTCTGGTGGTTTTAGAAACGGATTTCTGTTCATAATCCATCCGGATCTGGCGTTCATTTTTGGTGGTAATCAGGCGAATGACAGGCGGCTGGATTATGGGTACCAGCGCCATGTATGAATAAGCGGCTACAATGATAGCTCCAATGTACTTACTGTTAAAATAATTTGCTACGAAAATGGAGGTAGGGCCGTCCGCTGCGCCGATTATTGCGATAGACGCCGCGTCCTTTAGGTCAAAGCCTAGAAGTACCGCCAGGGACAGTGTGAAAAAGATTCCGAATTGAGCTGCCGCTCCGAAGAAAAGCATTTTAGGATTGGTGATAAGCGGGCCAAAATCTATCATGGCTCCGATCCCGATAAATAAAAGAAGTGGAAATAATTCATTTGCTACACCGGCGTTAAAAAGAGTATCTATAACGCCGATTTCCGTCACCCCATTTATAACCTGGTTGACCGCTCCTGATTCCGGCAAATTTACCAGAATCGCGCCGAACCCCATGGGAAGCAGCAAAGTAGGCTCCATATCCTTTTTTATTGCCAGATAAATCAGGACGCTTCCGATAACCCACATAATGACTTGTTGAAACGTTAGATTAAATACATTGCCAAACAAAATACTCAATTAGAACTCCTCCTTAGAAATAAATAAAGCAAGACCTTATTGTGAATACACAATAAAAGTCTTGCTTTTTAAACGTAACACCGGGATAAACCGTACTGACGAATGTTACCACACAATAAATTGTGCAAGCTACTCCCTCTTATATGCTGTTAATTATAAAGAAAAATTGACATGTGTCAAGAGCCGAACTTACGTTGTTGCTTGAATTTACTTTGAAATCGTAACTGTTCAGTGCCCGTGCACCCGAAAAACCTCGAAAAACAATCCAAAAAAACATCTTGACATTTCATAAACAAAGATTTATCATTATCAAAACTTAATAGCCAAACCGTTGACGCGGAAGTAAAAATGTTACATGCTGTTACAGAGAGTGGGGAAGGCTGAAAACCCATACACGCAGTGCATTAAATGGTCCGCTGAGGGCGCAGTTAAAGGTGGCGAAGGCTCCCGAGTACCTGCGACGTGACGCATACGTCAGTTGCGAGGAATATGTTTGTATTCTGCAAAGCGCATGGGTATTTCCCATGAAGCAAGGTGGCACCGCGGATATTATCCGTCCTTGACATTAGTCTTGGGCGGATTTTTTATTTTATTAAAATCGAAATGGAGGATAAAAATGATTAAGCCAACCTTAAACGAAGCGAAAGCCATGAGCAAGGGCAATACTGTTATTCCCGTATCCATGGAGATATTTTCAGACGTAAGGACATCAATTGAAATTTTAAGAAACATCCACCGGCGCTATTCCAGGTTTTATATTCTGGAAAGCGTTGAAAGCGGAGAAAGCTGGGGACGGTATTCATTCTTAGGCTGCGATCCGTCTGTTACCGTTACCGGTAGGGACGGAACGGTACGGATAGAAAACGGCGATGCAAAGGAGCTTTATACTTGCAGTCCTCATGAATTGCTTAAAGAGCTTATTTCCCGGTATAAAAGCCCCCGGGTGGAATATTTGCCGCCCTTTACCGGAGGCTTTGTTGGATACTTTTCTTACGATTACATCAAATACGTGGAAAAATCACTTCATCTGAGAAGTAACAACGACGAAGGCTTTGATGATTTTTGCTTGATGCTGTTCGACAAGATAATAGCGATTGATCACCTGCGGCAGAAAATCCACATCATCGTCAATATTGACGCGGATGATTTAGAAAATAATTATAATAAAGCGGTTTCCACCCTTGAGGACATGAAGCGGCTCATACTTAGCGAGGCAGCCACTGAGGAGCCCGGCTCCGGGTTAAAATCAGACTTTGAACAGGCGTTTACTAAGGCGCAATATTGCTCGATGGTAGAGAAAGCAAAGCATTATATCACCGAAGGGGATATTTTTCAGGTGGTTCCTTCAAACCGGTTCACTGCTGAATTTGAAGGCGACCTGCTTCAGACTTATCGCATGCTGCGTACCACAAATCCGTCACCATATATGTTCTACCTAAGCACCGGCGATATTCAAATAGCGGGAGCGTCGCCGGAAACCTTGGTATCCTTGAAGGACGGGACAGTCAGTACATTTCCTTTGGCAGGCACCTGCAAAAGGGGAGCAAACTCCCAGGAGGACGCGCGCTTGGCTCAGGAGCTTTTAAGCAATGAAAAGGAGTTGGCTGAGCATGATATGCTTGTAGATTTAGGTCGAAACGATTTAGGGAAGATATGCGGCTTTGGTACTGTGAAGGTAGCCGAATACCGACAGATAAAGCGTTTCTCTCATGTAAGCCATATCGCTTCAAGAGTAGAGGGAAGAATACGTGAGGACAAAGACGCCTTTGACGCTATATCCGCGGTGCTTCCGGCGGGAACCCTATCCGGTGCGCCGAAGCTCCGGGCTTGTGAGATCATCGACGAGCTTGAAGGAAAGAAGCGTGGCCCCTATGGAGGCGCGGTGGGATACATTGACTTTAACGGAAATATGGATTTTTGCATAGGCATCAGAATGGCCTTCCTCAAGGACGGCAGGGTCTATGTGCAGTCCGGCGGCGGAGTAGTGGCCGACAGCGAGGGAGAGAAGGAATATCAGGAATCCCTCAATAAAGCCGGAGCGGTTATGGAAGCTTTGAGAAATGATGAAGGAATCGCTTTTTGATGAGGAGGACGCAATTAAAATGATACTGCTTATAGATAACTACGACAGCTTTACTTACAACTTATACCAAATGGCCGGGGAAATAAACGAAGATATACTAGTAGTCAAGAATGACGAGCTGACCGCCGGGGAAATAAAAGCCCTGGCCCCTTCCCATATTATCATTTCTCCCGGTCCCGGCAGGCCTCGGGAAGCTGGGATATGCGAGGAAGTTATAATGACAATGAAGGGAATAACTCCAATTCTGGGAGTTTGCCTTGGACATCAAGCCATATGTGAAGCCTTTGGAGCGGTGATCACATACGCGAAGGTATTGATACACGGCAAGCAAAGCAACGTTCATATAGCCAACGGAAACCCGATCTTTAAGGGCCTGCCTCCAATGCTGACAGCCGGCAGATATCATTCCCTGTCGGCTAAGCGCGACAGCCTGCCCGATGAGCTTTTGGTCATTGCGGAGGATGACGAGGGTGAAGTGATGGGAGTAAAGCATAGGGACTTTCAGGTGTACGGCGTACAGTTCCATCCTGAGTCCATTCTTACCAAGGGCGGCGAAACAATTATTAGGAATTTCTTATATATATGATTTAAATCTTAAGGAGAGGAAAAGTATGATACAACAAGCGATTTACGATATATTAAACGGCCGGAACCTTTCTCTGGAAACTACAAAAGCAGTTATGAACCAAATGATGGAGGGTAATGCCACGGATGCTCAAATGGGGGCCTTCCTTACGGCAATGCGCTTAAAAGGCGAGACTATTGAGGAAATTACGGCCTGCGCTACGGTTATGCGAGAAAAGTGTACCAAGCTCCATCCCGATAATGATGTGCTGGATATTGTAGGGACAGGCGGCGACGAGCTGTTTTCCTTTAACATATCCACTATTTCGGCGTTTATTGCGGCGGCGGGAGGCGTGCCGGTAGCAAAGCACGGTAACAGAAGCGTATCCAGCAAATGCGGCAGCGCCGACCTTTTGGAATCTCTCGGGGTCAACATAAATCTTACAGCCTCACAAAATGAGGAGGTGCTTAAGGAAACGGGCATGTGCTTTATGCTGGCTCAGGTTTACCATTCGGCTATGAAGCATGTTGCGCCCGTACGCAAGGAGCTTAAGGTTCGCACTATATTCAACATACTTGGCCCCTTGGCTAACCCTGCGGGAGCTACCTTACAGCTTTTGGGGGTATATGATGAAAATTTGGTGGAGCCTTTGGCT
>Ga0153949_1000403_pt1 | contig 15054 bp, 26 predicted proteins | sample TSNJ033MetaG_FD_104705 | JGI IMG/M metagenome (GOLD analysis project Ga0153949, IMG submission 104705) | Attine ant fungus gardens microbial communities from New Jersey, USA - TSNJ033 MetaG | ecosystem: Host-associated > Fungi > Mycelium > Unclassified | place: USA: New Jersey, Wharton State... | reverse complement strand
TTTTCTATCCTTTCGTAACTTCTTATTTTATGAGGGTTTCACGGTGGTTTACTTTTCGATTCGTTCCGATTCATTCCGTATTTTTTTATGGACTATCCTAACTTGTGTCCATAAATAGTCCATAAATTTTTACAGAGTTAGGGCAACCTGTTCAGCCGTCCCAATCCCAATTATGCTGCCATCTATATTTACAAATGTTAGATTCAAAAACACTCACCACATAATCGCGGTGAACTGGTACGTCCTTTAGGCTGTTCAGATACCGCTGTGGCGTTCTGTGAACCTCGCATGAGGGTTTTATGATTCAGGAGGCAGAACTATCCACTATGAGTTTAAATGAACCGTATAGCCTTATAGCACGTTTGTGAAATTGAGCCTTATGCCACACTGACAAAGGCATTAAAAAAGGGTATTCACTTTGTGAACCCCCTTGGAAAACAGGAGTTTAAACGAACTGTATAAGCCTTATAGCGCATCGGTAAAAGCTTTCTGTCAGTTGTACTCAGTTTGAGTACCGCTTGTGCCTTATATCACGCTGACAAAGGAATTAAAAAAGGGGGTTCACTTTGAGCACCCCCTTGGAAAACAAGAATTTAAACGAACTGTATAAGTCTTGTAGCATATCGGTAAAAGCTTTCCGTCAGTTGTCCTCAGTTTGGTGACAACTTGTGCCACATTAGGGAGTTTCATGAGTTCTTCCTGAAGAATAATGACCGCAAGCAGCTCCGCTCTTCTATGGAGCAGTAAAAAAGGGATGCGTCATATTTGGCGCACCCCTCCGGTAGATATTAAGCATATACATTATCATAGACCGACCCCTGTCCAATATCCGCACACAAGAAGCAGAGTAAATGAAAATGCTATAGCAAAGAATATGAGCCAATCATTTTTTGAAAATAGACTAATGACCATTGCAGTTATGGAAAATATCAATGCCACTGCCATGATAACGATTTTCAATATAGAATCCTCGTCTATCAATGGTTCAGTATCCAATGTATTTATTTTATTCATGTGTTCCCGGTATTCTCTAAGTTCTTGCTGGATTGATTCCAGATATTCAGATTGTGCGATAAAAGTTTTTTCATCCATATTTGTTGTTCTCCTTCTTGATAATATTATTTATAGCGGATAAACCGCTTTGTCTCCTGACACGAAACAAGTGCCTGCCAGTGGAAAATATGTTTAATGCATTAAAATCAGTTTCATGGTACTGTTGAAATCCAAATTGTAAAATATGGCTCTCGTGTTCCGGTTATAAAGGGGGGTCATTTTTGACCACCCCTTGGTAAATATATATGAAGTCCATTTTGTTATATACTTATATGCATCATATAAAACCATATCGCGATAAATGCTAAAGCTCCGACAATTGCTATGTATAGCCAAAATGCCTCGGCAATATAGCTTAACACTCCGAAAGTGATTATTATCGCTGTGACACAGGTAATTATAACAATCTTAAGTATGGTTCTTTCGCTTATGACCGGCTTCTCTGCTTCGGCTTCGGCTCTCTTTATGTACTCGCAGTAGCGCAGGAGAGTATCCATGTCAATATCTTCCTGTTCAATTTCTTCAATGCTGATTTTTCTATTCATGCGCCTTCCCCTTTCTTCTTGCACGCTCCATCCTCTTCCCTTCTGCTATGCCGACATAGTAAAACAGGGCAATTGCAGAAGACGGTGTATTATCGACTTTACTTACCTCTTCATAAACCTCTCTTGCCTTATTGTATTCAGCAAGGGTCATACTCTCCTTGATTGCATTAATTGATGATATTACCATCATGCTACACCACCTTTCTCTGGCTGGTTATATTTTGCAACGGTATAGACTGCTTTAAGATAATCCAGGTTGTCATTGTTCTTTTTCAGGAACTCATTGATAAGCTTGATGTACAATTCTTTTTGTTCTGCTGATTCCTTCATTCAACTTCTCCTTTCTCATGGATATCAGAATCGTCAGGCAACATGCTTCTCATGAGTGCAAGGACACGCCTTACTTGTTCATAGCTTAATAATGATAGGCAGCTTATTGCTTCTGCTCTGGCTTCGTCCGGTTCCCTTGGTATGCTTTTTACTGCTTCATGTACGTTCATTAAAAATCTCCTTAAACCTTTTATTTTAATCCTGAGATAAAATTTTACTTGATATAAGGGCAACAGCAATGGTATAGTGATATAAAGTGATTGTGTTGCCCCTATGGTAATGCCTTGCCCATTGTTACGCCAATAACAGTGGGCTTTTCATTTGTCAATTCCTAATCCCTTTCTGATTTGGGTCATTTCTGCTTGCAGGTTCCTTAACTCTTCCTCATGCTCCGGTTGCCAGCCGGTACCCCGGGGGATGCTAGAGTACCGTAATGCCAGTTCTATATAGCGGCATACCAGAATGTCTTTATCCTCCATAATTTGCTCCTATGCTACTGTGAAGCGTCTGCTTTCCGTCTGCTTCGCGTATTGCTCATACATTTTCTTGTGCTCTGCCTGAAAAGTTTTGCTGTCAAACCTGTTACTAATTATGGTTTTCCACCGGATGATGAAGCTACCTGTGTGAAGCTCTTCCACTCCCTGTGCTTCCATTTCCTTTTTGATCTCCGCCTTGATTGCTTCTGCTTGCTCTTCAAGTGCTTTCTGCTGCCGCTCAATTTCTTTCAGCTTGAGTATTCTGTTTTTTAACATTCTCTCTGTCATTTAAAGTCCTCCTAATCAATTCTTGTGCCTTTGTTATGTCATTGCGATAGGCGTTTCTTATACTTTTTTCTTCTAAACCAGTAATTTTACTCCACTCTTTTATTGTATTTGAAATCCCAATATAAACAGTAATTCCCCGATTTTTATGTTGTTCGTTTATATCCGCCCATCTACAATTGTCCGGTGAATATCCCTTGCCATTGTCAATGCGATCAATAGTTAGTTCCTCAGAATATCCATTGCTTAAAGCCCAATCTTTAAATATGGCATAGTCGGCCATCCATTCATTGCAAACGCTAACTCCTTTACCGCCATATAGGTGATATTTTCCTGTATTCGGGTTATTGCATCTTTGTTTCATCCCGCACCAGATATTATATAATCTACTGGTCTTTTTCCCATCTGACCTATTGCGTCTTGCATCACCATGTTTTATTTTCTGTTTGTTGCTTTCATAAACCTTTTGCAACATTTTTCTTCCGTGACAACCACAACTTACCGTTGAGCCTGTACGCAAGTTCGACCTTTGTACAATGGTCTCATTGCCGCAATCACATTTGCACTTCCAATAAGTGCTACCGTTTTTAGAATATTCATAGCCCAAAACCGTCAGCATATTGAACTTCCTTCCCGTAATGTCTTTTATTCGTTTATCCGTTTTCTTTCTCTCCTTTCTTTTTGAAGTCATGCCCCGGCAGGCTTTAAGTTTATCTCTGGCTCTCTGGCTCTGCATTTCTTATCCTGCTACCCGGTGTTATGTGGTATTCTTGTTTTCCCTTTCGGTACTTCCGTCTACCTTCGCATTTCCTTGTAAGTATATTATAGCACTATCTCTAGTGCGTGTCTATTGATAAATTCACTAACATTAGTACGTCTATTTTACACTAACTTTGTGCACATTTTCACTAGACTTAGTACTTGTTTGATGATATAATAAACTCGTAAGATGGAGTATATCCATCTGAAAATATCGCCCCAAGGGGTGTGAAAGAAGGTGAACCAATGGGCGTTAACTTTAACAAATTAGAATCCCTTTTATCTGAAAACGGGAAAACATTCTACAGTTTAAGAAAGGACAAAGTTGTGGGAACGGAAACCATTAAAAAATTGCAACAAGGTATTGGATATGTTGATACAAGGACTATTAGTAACCTGTGTAAATACCTTAAATGCCAGCCCGGCGATTTCATGGAATATGTGGAGGATAAGGAAGATGTATGATAATAATTTGATAAATATTATCTTTATGGTTCAATATTGAAACCCCAGCATGTCGTAAATTTAAAGGTACAATCTTGTGCATGATTGACTTTTGTAGTACAACACGGGTAAAATAAAGAAGAACCCTACTTTATTCACGCCTGTGGGTTCTGGAAAGGAGTTGATTATGGCAGGAAAAGCAGAATACAAAAATAAATGGCAGAATGAGAACTGTGACCGCATAAATCTCACCGTGCCAAAGGGATACAAGCCAAATATCCAAGCCCACGCCGCCAAGATGGGCGAAAGCACCAATGCATTCATCAAGCGCGCCATAGATGAAACCATGGAAGCTGATGGGCACATTATAAAGCCTGCCGGTTCCGAGAAATAGCAATGCAACAGAAAATGATAACGACCAGAAAAGGAGAATGTACATGAACAAAAACAAGTGGATCGAAAAAAGAGTAAATGAGCTATATGAAGAAAAGATGCAAGAACTTATAGCTGGATATGAAGAAGGGATACCGGTGAAACTGGAAAGCATAGAAGATGAAAAATGGAAAGATTTCTATGATAACATATTGCCTGAAAAACTTACAGATTTCAGTATTTCCGAATTAAAAAAAATAAGGGAATCAGACGAAAGCATTAACGATGAAATGGCATCCATAATTTTAAATGATATTTATGTCGGTGATGAACGCGAGAGGCTTGTGGATGATTTTAAAGAGTCACTCGAACCGTTTATAAGTGATGAAAAAGACCGATTACAAGATGGGCTTAACGATTATATAGACACGGTAAAGAGTGAATTAAGGGAACTGGTTAGCGAATTTAGAAATATGGCGTTAGAAGAATATGACAACCATATAATTTCCAATCCAGTACGTACAAAATCTACATGATTGGATATACTGTTAACAAACCTATCACCACCCAAGAAAGGAAGTGTTTTCATGAGCAACAGAGATATTGCAAAAAATATGATAGACCGGTTACCTGATGATAAGATGGTTTTCATAATCAACATATTGGAGAATATAGGAGAAATGTCCGGCGCGGAACTTTATCCGGAATATACACCCAATTCTGAAACTCTGGCGGCTTTTGCAGAAGGAGAAGAAATGTTGTCCAATGGTACCGGCCAGAAATTCACAAATGTAAAAGATCTCTTTGCAGCATTGGAGGATTAGCCTATGTTAAAAGTCAGCTTTGTTGGAAGATTCAAAAAAGACTATAAGCTTTGCCAGAAACGCGGCTATAACATGGAGCTGTTGCAATCAATAATAGCCACCCTGTCCATTCCTGCATCATTACCACCAAAATATAGGGATCATATTCTTTCAGGAAATTACGCCAACAAACGGGAATGCCATATACAACCGGACTGGCTGCTAATCTACCAGCAGACCAAGGATGAACTGCTGCTATACCGGACCGGTACCCATGCCGATTTGTTCGGTATGTAATATCTGGATTGATTGGAATCTCATGTTATATCATAGTGTACCTGTTAAATCAGACAATAATGTCCCCATGAATTTAGTTATTTTGTACATGTACACATGGATAGAATTATGATATTATTAGATTGTGAAAACAGTGAAACAATCAGGATGGTAGTAAAGTAGGATAGTGATGGCGGTCATCTCTTTAACGATAAAGATGATCGCCACCATTGTTTAGTAATATAACCGGATAATTGTCAGAAGGAGGCGTATAAATGGCTACAAAGGCTCATTTAGAAGGAAATAAGCGTTATCTTGATAAATTGGATGAAATGAAAATCCGTGTTCCTAAAGGTAAGAAAGAATTAATTCAAGACATGGCTGCATCTGTTGGTAAATCACTCAATGGTTATGTGAATGGAGCCATTGACGAGAAAATGGAACGAGATAATGATAGGGACGATGAAATGTAATGTTAATAAATCCAAGGGAAAAAACACCCTTCCGAGTGCTTTCTCAGTTCCCTATCTCATTTCAATACTTCCATCACGATTGACACTGGCCAGCTCTCCCCGGCGCAATAGTATATTTCAAATTCATAATTATATTTCACTTCACCGTATATCTCAAATTCCATTCCGGTAACTGTCTTGATTTTTAAGCCTTTCATAATATATCCACCTCTCTGATTAGACACCTTGACATCCGGTCAAGTAATCTTCCTGACTATTGGTAATTGCCCTCAGGCTCACTCACAGGTATATTGTTCTTGACTTAAAGGCTTTCGGCTCTTTCGTGCGTCCATCTGTTCTGGTAAGGTATTTTCAACCCTGAAAGAATCTTCCTGACTATAGTCCTTCGCGGAGGCTTTCACAGGTATATGGCTTTCAGTTTGTGGGAAGTTTTCGGCTGTCCCGGTTGTGTGTTTCCCTTGCCTTGTAAGTACATTATAGCACATGGGAGTATGTATTTCTATTGACAAAACAGCCAAAAATACATGGTCTTATGTATCAAAAGATTGTATATTATATACATGGTCTTATGTATTGATTTATGCTATAATCATATTGTAAGGTGGAAAGTACCCTACTAAAAAATTGCCCCCAATGGCAGGAAGGATAAAACATGCAGGATAATAAAAAAAGTACATATACCGGCTTCACAGATGCACGAAAAGAAGCTAATAAGAGATACATGGAAAAATTTGTAGAAGTCAAGGTGCGGATTTCACCAAGTAAAAGGGAGGACATAAAGAACCATGCCGAAAAACAGGGGGAATCTTTGAATGTCTTTATAGTCCGCGCCATAGATGAAGCCATGAAAACCGACAACCATATCATAAAGCCTGTTGATTCTGGAAAATAAGCAGCAGCGGAAAATATAAATGCAGACGGATCATAACCCATGACCCAAACAGATTCATGTATTTTGTAGGGGTGTCAGTGACAATCTGTCCCCGACCCCAAAAGATTTGGGAAAAAAGACAAGCAGATCCATGTTTTTTATAGGGAGCAGGGTGTCAAATTGACATGGTGTCGTAACCCATGCCACTGATAAACTCATGGAATCAGACAACCAGTAAGCAAGGAAAATATAAGGGCTGGAATAAAGTTCCGACCACATCATGCGACAAATAATAATCGCACAGCTCAATTTTGAGTCCGTTTCGCCATTTCCCCAGAAGTGGGGAAAAAGAGTATTATCCATTCTGGTAAATACTTAGCTTTGTCTGGAAGATGCATAAACTTGAGCGGCTTCACCGTTTCGCAATAAGTTGCGAAAAAGAGTATTAACCATTCCGGTATTTCACTGCTGAATTTTCAGCAATGGAAACTTAGATTGTGGTCTTGTATGAACTGAACCGAATTTCCGGCTGAGTATCCCCAGCAAAAAGGTGTAACCGTGGAATTTTCCGTAGTTGTCTGCTCGTTCCCCAATGTGCTGCAGCTATGGCTTTCTAAAGACCGGTTACCACAAAATTGTTGTCACCAAGAACCGGATGCAGACAGGAGACATTAAATGCAGTAAATAATATGATTTATAGCTATATCAAATCAAAAGATGGTTCCTGTAAAGTCTATCCGGCTCCATTTGCGGTCAATCTGCTCAATGACAGGAAAACCATTGTCGAACCAGATATAAGTTAATATGCGACCGTGACAAGCTCACAGACATGGGATGTCCTTTATATGGACACCCTGCAATATGGTATTACGCGAGCTTGTTTATATAATTGGAAACAAAAGTATCCCGACATTTCCGACGCCCTAAAAAAGGAAAAGAAACGGCAGTTTTACTCAAAAATGAGTGAAAGTACCGGGGTGCTCATTCTGTGAGCAGCACATAGGAGTCTCATTTCGGCGGTAACTCTTATCGGTGCCAAAAGTGACAATAATGCCTATGAGCGCGTAGGAGCCTCATTTCGGGATTTTAATTCCCTACCCTATTCTTTGCCTGATTAGGTTTTAGGACGCTATTTAATCCGATTAGCAATGCTTAACCTATGTTCCTAGACAATCAATCGGCGTGGAGAATCTACCCTAATCATATTCCTGCCGTTCTGGTTCCTTCTGTATGCGGTACCCTTTCCATGCTTTGACCGCTCAATTTTGAGCAGTTAAATATCCGGCCAGTATTAGTCAATCTGGGAGCTACATTTTAGCCGACAACCATTTGGTGGTGGTTGACTTGTTTGGTCGATTAAACAAAATTCGTATATATATCTCATATCATCCGTTTTGGATGATTTTCTGCATCATGCATATAAGTATTCATTCTTTTTTCGGAAGCTGGTTAAACCGACATCTGATATTTTACCCCACACTCAGATATGTGCTTACTAAAAGGCTACTGCAAAACGGAGCACCCCTGTACTTGTAAGTACGGGGACAAAATAATGAGGAAAGCGCAAAATTGCGTTGTCCGATATCCAGTCAGTATGCTTAACCCTCATTGACAGCGAGTATTTTATAGAAAAGGTGCTGAATACTATTAAGACCCTTGACAAGATGTCGAACGGTAACGAAACTAAGGACTTATGCATGATATGCCGTTTCAACTCCCCCCGACTTGAGGATAGTTCACGTCCGCTACTAAAACCGCTAAAGGCAGCAGGATTGTGCATATTCTCAAGGAGGGATTTCCCACGCTGAAATAAATTATTGATATTATAATACGTCAATGCACATATACAACGCTAATATGGCTCATTTACGGAACTTAATCCTTTACCCTATCTTTAATACCCAAAACAGATATTTGACGCGATTCGAGCCGTTAACAAGGCTATATGATTCGGCACATCTGCCGAATCAGTACCTGACAGTTTGTCGATTACTGAAAGACAATCGGGCAGGTTATCGCCAAAAGTGGCGAAAATTCAAAAAGTGGTAGACTGGCCCGGCAGACAGATGTTTTTTTGTGCTAATATTGTGCTGCCATTCATCAGCGAAAATTCGCTTGTGAAATCAGTATTCTATATTGGCTTGGCATCCTGCACACTCTAAAGGCTCTACAAAACATTATCATGCAATATGATATTTTCCCTTGTGTATCTACGTTAAGCACTTATTTGAGCGTCCTACTAAGCCACAGCGGCATTTCCGTAAAGCGAATATTCCCAGCAGCAGAAAGTATCCTAACATTTCTAACACCTTAAAAAGGGGGAGCGCAAAAATAATCAGTAGCATAATTAATGCAACACTACGTAGAATAATCGTAGCAAAATCGTTGCAACGCTCAAAAGAATGTATTGTACAAAATATTGCAAAAGACCCCCTCAAAGCGAGGGGATCTCCTGTGAAAAAAATATTTTTATGTATGATACAGACTTGATGCTTTCGCATCTTCTATCATATATGCTAATTTATCGGCTAAATCATCTACATCTGCGGCTTCCCGTATAGTATCAATATTGATTGATATCTGAGGCGTTAGATTCTGGTAGGTTACATCAAAAAAGCCGCGTGTTGAGATATCCAATAGCATTTTGATATCTTCGTCTGAAATTGTAACTTCGTTCTGCACACTGGTTTTCAATGTTTTGTCCGGAGTAGAATATTTGCTTAAATCAAATCCTGCAAGAGCGGCTTCGATTCCTGTTAATTTATCCCCGATTCCTGCACCGAACGTTACGCCGGCAGTTATGGAAGCACTAACATCCATATAATCCGCTTTTGCTACATATTCAACCCAGTCAGCCTCACTTTTTGCTTTTTCTGCCGCCTTACTATAGGTGGAATAAATTCGCGTCATAGTACTTGTAAGGTCAACGGACATACCAGGTATTTTATTGATTAAATCCTCAACCGCCGTAGCCATCTGTAGTATAAATCCAATTACAGTTTGAGCCACATCATAAAATAGTATTTCTAAAGAAGAACCAAGATCATTAAATGAATTTCCAAAAAAATTGATGAAATCAGCTATGAAATTCCAGATTCCAGCTATTATACTATAAAAAGTTGCATATAATCCCCCAATAGTTCCACCGATAAATCCTAATACCTGATCTGCTGTCACGCCTAATTCCGTTAACGCGGTAGCTATAAGAATTATTACTCCGATCAGTGCAAGAGCAGGTGCATTTGCAATCGCGAATACTGTGGCTGCTATTAACGCAAAGCCTATTACTATGGCTATGGCATTTGATACCAAAGCAATATTGTCCAGAATCCAACCTATAGCCTCATTAGCCTTTTGCCCTATCCAATCGAAAGCTTGTGCGGCCAAATCGGAACCTATTGCGGCAAGCGGAAGGAGTTTTTCGCCGATAGACTTCTGAGTTTTCTCAATGGATTCATTAAACTTATTCATGACAGTAGCTGTCCCATCGGTACTTGCGCCCCATTTATCGGTAGCATTCAATACCGTATTAAATCCTTTTGAAATGGTATTGAGCATGCGCCTCGTAAGTCTCAATGCAGAATTTATCCCTGTAATTCGGATCGCCCATTTATCAAACGGGCTACTCATACTATCACCCTGTTTATTTATTCGTTTATTTTTATTCTCTAATTCAGATAATTTTCGATTAAGTTGTTCTATTTTACTTCCCTGTTGTCCATAGATATTATTTGATTTCATTAAGGCAATTTCCGTTTTTGCGTAAGATTCATTTAATTTATCTTGCTTTGCAATCAGTTTTTCGATTTCTGTTTGCCTTTTATCAGAAAACGCTTTTTCTTGCTGTTTTTCCAATTTTATGATAGCAGCTTCATTTTTGTCCATTGCTTCAACAATTTGTTCTAATTTGCTTTTATAATTTTCTGAATTTAATGCAGCTATACTCATGGCAGCATTTGCTTTTTGTATTGCATTTTCTATAGACATTACGGCTGATGATGCTCCATGAGCTGCCGCCGATTCTCTTTGCAATGCAGATTCAACGCCTGATATTGCACCAATCGTTTCTTGTGATGATTGTGAAACATTAACAAGTGATTGATTCATTTCTTCAACAGCGGTTTTCGTTTCAACAACACTGGATACTGATTTATCAAAATTATCTAGGCTATCAACAACTTTTTGTGTAGCAGTATGTATTCCCTGCAGTTCTTGTATGATTCCAGATACGGCGCTTTCTACATTTACAATTCCTGAGATTGCCGCCTGTGTTGCTGTTGAAGTTTGTTGTAATTTCTGGTTCATTTCTTCAACAGCAGTTTTTGTTTCGGCAATATTTGATACTGACTTATCAATGTTGCTCATGCTTTCAATGGCTTGTTGAGCGGCCGAACTTGTCTGATTAATCATTTGTTCTGTTTTTTCAATAGCTTTTTCTGTAGACATGATACCACTCTGTACATTTTCTATAGCGCTAAGACCCGATACAGCCTGTGTCATGCTTGCTCCAAAACCTGAGGTTTCAATATCTCTCATGACGGCACGCATTGAAGTCATTTGAGAAGTTATCGCTTGCAGTGGCTTCGACATCAAGTCAGATATGCGGAGCGTACTAGAAATTGACGCCATCTAAACCCCTCCTTCCCTTTCAATCTGTATTTTCCTTTTTTTAAACACCGCTTCACAATATTGTGTCAATTCCAATATGTGGTGTGCGTTTGCACTCAATTTTTTAGGATTTTTTGTATTGTGTGCGATCCGGTCATATTCCTTTGCTTTGGCGGTTATAAAATCTGATATTTCATCAAACCTTTTCTCTGTCAAATCATCTGGAATGGGTGGTAAATCAATCTCTTTTTTTAGTTTCATTTTAGTAGTCCTCCTAATCTTCATCATCCATAAAATCCTCTAACTTTCTGTTTGGGCGTGGATTTTCAATTAAATCTTTTACCATCTTTTGACAATTTGCTACCAATTCGGCTAATCTATATTTTCCCCGATTGTCATTTTCTAATTTTTTTATCCGTTTTGTTATATCCTTCATGTTTTACCTCTGACATATATATTTTTATATTTCCAACTCTTGGCTACCTTCAGTTACCATATTTATGTAGCTCTCAACCTCCTGAATAATCCTGCTGGTATATTGTCTTTGTTCATCTGGTTTCAATATTCTGGTTATTTTATAAACATCCCCCAGCAAGAACAGATTAATCGCCTGTAATAAATCCATCTCGATTGCTTCTCCATTCATCAATTCAATATTCACAAGACTTGTCTTTGCGGAAGAAACTTCTAATTTGGTCAAACGGCTTGTAATATTTTTCATTTCATCACCATCCCATCAGTTCTATTTTGTCAATTATAGATCATCAATGATAACAGCCTCTACGCCATGATCTGATGCGAACTGCTCAAGTTCTGATAAAGTAAAGATTTCATCAGTATTCGCATTTGCTATTACATATCCACCTGTTATCTGTTCAGCTATGACGACCACCATATTAGAGATGTTCTGCACCATTTTTTCAAGCTGTTTCAATCGTTTTGAAATATTCATGATTCCTCCCCAAAAAATGTTTCTTTCAATCCCTGCTTGTCTTTATGAAAGAAGTCACAAGGTGGTTTTGTATCAGTTTTAACGTATTCAAACATTTTCCTTATCCAATTTAAATTACGTTCATTTGACGTTGAAGTGTTCATTTTCTCTTCTAATCGTTTTGTTCGCCTCAAAAGTCCATTCATGGATTTGCACCCCCTTTTTATATCCAGTTTTAACCAACTATGTTTATTTATCATCTTGTAAGGCTTCCTCAAGAGCAGTTAAGCGATCTAGAATATCCGCTTGCTCAATTAGCTTAAGCGTATTTCTAAATGCTTCTGATGCCGCGTTTAAGCGTGTCTGCGGTGATACTTCTGTATCATTCATGATACTGAATACAACCTTGGAAGTTTCCAGCAATCTCGACTGCAAGTAATTTTTTGTATCAATCACAAGTTCTGACCTACGCCTATCAAGTTCTGCCTTAAAATCTGATTTGTTAAGCCATGTATAAACAGTACTTTCGGATATTCCTGTTGAAGCGGCTGCTTCCCGGACTGTCGAACAAGACAAGAGTGCATTGAGTAAAATTTCGCGTTTGCTATTTTTCAAAATCATCACCTCCTTGTTCTTTCATGATGTTCCGTACACATAATATATCACTCTATTACCTTCTTTCCCAACAGGTTGGGAAATCACAAGATTATCCGCTGTTTAAGTTTTTCGCACTTGGAGGTATCCTTTTCAAGAGGATACCCCAATACTTCACTATTACGGCGAACCATTTTTTTCGTACCATATTCTCAATGGAACTCGCTTATTGTGTCCATCCATTGAACCATAAAATGTAATATGTTGATATTCATATAATCCCACAACAGGTTTACCACACTTTCATGATTTCCGATTGGTTTGTCCAGTCCATGCTCCTGAATCGCTTTCATGGAAAAGTAATAATCTTTTGAATCGTATCTGTCCCCGTTGTATGTCTTAGTAACCGGAAATATCTGCATTAATTCCATAGGGGTAAGCCGCCCGATTGCCTGTATGACAGAAACAGCATCTTCATGACTTTTCCCTACATCCCCAATTCTTCGATCCCTTGTCCTGCTGCCCAAGTGCTTTACTCCAAGATAAACATACTTTTTTAGTTCGTCACGTGAAATCTCCTCCGGTACAATTTTTCCTTCGTACCGTTCCAGAAAATGTTCATAGGCTTCCAGATAAAGAACCCATTTATGTTTAGCCACTGGCCTTTCTGTCTTTTCTTTTGATATGTCTTCATCGAATGTCTTTTCCATTGTATCTTTTGCGCACCGTTCCACAAGTCGAATTAAAGGATAATGCCGGAGCTTTAACCATGTAACCCTCAGTTTGTTTCTGAGCACAAACCACAATTTGCAAAGGAAGCACCTACTAATCATTTCCAGTTTGAAATGACGAATAACCTCCTCCCGAACCGATATCTCCATATTGCATCCCCTCGTTTCCTTCAGCGCATCCATTATGATTTTTACGGAAAATCCACGCAATGATTCAAGATAATTATTTTGTGCGAATACATCATTGCTCAGCTGGAACATATATTCTTCAAGTTCATTTATTTTTTCCCTGTGGACATAATTCAGAAAAATATCTTCGCACTTAATCAAACCAATTTTATCTATTAGTAAATTCCCGTAATTAAAGTAATCAATACATACATGCTTTCCATCAATCAGTAATGACTCCGATATACGGTCACAACACATTCCTGCGTATCCTACCATATCACATGCTTTCAAAATGCCAGTTATGCTAAACATTGGCTCCGGTACATTTGTTCGCTCCAAAATATATTTTTTTAGATTTTCACTCATAAAATTTCCTTTCTGTTGGAATCCTTTATAAATTCTTGCTATGATTTATTCTTTGCAGATTGCAAATCTTCTGCCGCTCTGGTATGTTAAAATCACAACGCGTCTATATGCCAAGAGACGTCAAAAATTCTTTCGTAAATTTATTAGATATGTCTGTCCTTATAGATTGTTCAGGCATAAAGACAGGAACCGAAACCGCTTCAATGCGATTTATCGTTCGATCGTCTCCTTTTAATGCCCCAATTTCACTATTGCTGGTGTAAATGGTTGACAAATGATTTTTGTAACGAAAATCTATCAACCTGAAAATTGCATTATTTATCCATTCTTGTTTGTCTGTTTCCGCACCAATATCATCGAAAATTAATAGCTCGCATTTGTAAAGAGCGTCCAATTGTATCTTGGAGTTATCATCCTTAGAGCGGACAACTTCCAGAAAATCGGGAACTGAAATAAATTTCGTGACCAATCCATGTATTTTGATAATTTCGTTTGCCAGGCAGCAAGCCAAAAAAGTTTTTCCACTGCCCTTGATTTTTGATGATATAAAAAGACCCCTGCCCTGCTTGCGAAACTCGCCGAACTTTTCAATAAATGTTCTAGCAATTTTCTGCTGCGCACCTATATTGTCCTTGTACTTATCCCAGCTGAAATCGCTCCACACTTTCGCACGATATTCAACTGGAATTAAACTTCTGTCACGCCGATACTCAGCAACACCTTCAGAAGTACCATCGTCCGGCTGCCAATACTGAGCGGATCCGTATTCGTCAAGAGAAACCGTTACAAGATATCCCAGCTTACCAGCTTCATCAATACGAGTTACTCCTAAAACGATGGCTTCCTGCAACTTCCCGAACGCTTGGACAGGGTATTTGTCTCCAAAATTTAACATTAATCTCCCCCCATTATCCGTGCGTATTTGTCCTGAATGCTTTCATCAACCATATTTTCAGTTTTATCATC
>Ga0153949_1000399_pt1 | contig 15092 bp, 16 predicted proteins | sample TSNJ033MetaG_FD_104705 | JGI IMG/M metagenome (GOLD analysis project Ga0153949, IMG submission 104705) | Attine ant fungus gardens microbial communities from New Jersey, USA - TSNJ033 MetaG | ecosystem: Host-associated > Fungi > Mycelium > Unclassified | place: USA: New Jersey, Wharton State... | reverse complement strand
AGGCCTCACAAGATGATTTACTGTGTCAAGCTAGCATCAAATTTGATGATTTATGGGATCACCTAGCCTATGAAGCACAGCAAGAAACCAATTGTGAGGTTGATCTTTGCCTTGATCATTTCCTATTTACCCAGGGCACCTTAGTGAACTTGCAGGTGGAGTTCACCAATCCAATTTCAGGATTACAATTTTAGATCATCACTGAGGTACACACTTTATCACTGTTAAGATGTGGATTTCCTACTGAAACTTGATCATAGATCTATGGCAGTAATTTACATGCTCTAGATGCCCAAATCAAGAGTACAGCAGAAAGCTTGAAATTCTTCAAACCACTTTTCAATTGCCCAGGTCCTGCAAGCACTGGTTGTTATCAATGGACAGTGAATGTCCTTAGCAATCACCCTAGGTGGATGTTCAAGAAGAACTCAATGGAGTTCTTCGTTGGATTGCAGCCCTACTTATACTACTACTACAGTGGCTGTACCCTAGAGTCCCACAATCACATGTTCTTTCCACAATGTTCTATGATCACCTGACCTTGTCATGTGATTTGACTTACTGAGTCCCCACCTATTTATATCCTTACTCCATTGTATGCTTTGAGGTTTTGGATTAAGTGTTCAAATGTGTGGGAAATCTTTTCCTGTTTGGGGCTCTCATAACACTGGTGTTGGGATGCTTACTGAATTCAGCAAGGTCGTCAGTGGGGTAATAAATCAAATCACCCTCTCACCTGCTCTGATTGATCATTCCCTTGGTGAGAGACTCATTGCTCTTAGGTCCAAACCCAGAAATGTAATATGCCTCTTTGATGCCTATACCAGCTATCTACACACTCAAATTTTGGGTCAAGCAGAAGAGTACATGGTGTTTATACAAAATGGAACAATGTTGGCATACTATTCCCCTGACTTTGGTTTGAGAATCTGGGATCTCACAACTGAGCACTGGCAGTGCACTCATGGATATGACCTTATGTAGCAAGGCATGATGGATGGGTCAGGACGACGAGCCACTATTTTGGGTCCCAGTCAAGCACAGGGAACATCTGTGTATGCTACCATTCAAAGTGGTGATTGAGGCTCCCCAAATGAACTCAACAATCCTGGACTTGTCTAACTCAAGGTTCAGCAGAAAGTGGACAGAATGCATCGACAAAGGGTGGTTGAGAGAACCCGAGAAAAAGGAGAAGAAAGTAGGAAACCTATTGGAGTAAGAAGACAAGCTGCATCCTGTCCTCAGCCGAAGTACTTGAAGGTGTTCAAATACGTGAACAGGAGAGTAGGACGACTTTGCTCCACCCAGGTTTTGCTCTCAAAACATGTTGCTCCAGCAAGTCTAAGGACTTCCAATTGCCTAGGCTATTCCATGTACTTATGGCTGCCAAGCCCCTGCCAAAGCAATTATAATGAATGCTCTCAATGTCCTTTCGTAGTCATGCAGTGGAGATGAGATGCAACAGTCCATTCAATTCATCACCCTCTACCAACAAAGAAAACAATAAAACTTAGTTGACTCAATACACAAAGGAATTGTAGAGAGAGGCAAATGTTTTGTTTGTTCCTGAGACAAATGATTAAGACTTAGACATAGGCAATGCAATCAAATCGAGGAAAATTCCTTCTGATTGTCGAATCAAAGACATTAACATGGAATAGAGATAGACGGGCCATAAGCTTGCGCGCGGGCACCACGAGCTCTGGTGTTTGAGAGATAGATCGGAAGAACACTACAAGCACAACGGGTGATTCCCACTACTAAAAAATGAGGCAATGTGATAAATGAGGGAAGAGCTACCTGTATCAAGTGCAAGCAGTCAATACAAATGTGCACATCATAGACATTCAAATAAAAAATGTAGGCGTCTTTATTTTTCCACTTCATCTATCCTGTCCTCTTGTCCTTACCTACAGATTTCTGTCTTTTGAGCATGAGCTCAAATGAATTCATTGAAATAGTATATGATAGTAACACTTCCAAAGCGGACTGTCTACGTACACAATGTAACAGATTGCTGAAGTTAAAAAAAAGAATTAAAAGAATTCATATCAAAGTAGAGAATATACATTAAATTCTCTCTCGAAACTGGATTAACTATTAGTTGTTCTATATTCCTATGTGCCACTTGAGCAGCCTAGGAACAGACTGCTGTAAGCAGTTCATAACTCAGCTCAAACTATAGAGCATTTTGAAATGTAATTAGGTAGGACATGGAGAAATTGGATTCAATAAAAATGCCAATATAAAATCCCCTGTTGTTTCCTAGAGAATTTAATTCAAAGGTAATTTAGACGGTTTTGAGGCGGCATGAGTAATCAATACACCAATGAGTGCTGCTTTCTGAACTAGTCTGAGGAACAGTGTTATTTCGATCAAGAGACTGGTTGTTATCGGTCTTCAGCTAGACCACAGTGGGCATGTGCGCCGTATGAGCCATAACAACTAGGGAAGTGTCGCATATCCACTATGACTAGGAATCGCCTTAAATCAACGGCCTAGGACGCTAATCCATGGACGTTCTTAGTCCCGCAGCCAACGCCGAGAAAAGACGGGGAGTTCCCTGGAGCACTGCCATATGGTATTATGGATCTGTCCGTTTCTCCTTCCGGGTCACCCAGAGCACAGACTGCGAGCACCGATCAATGACAATTAGGAAACGTGCCTCATCTCAAGAGCCAACATGGTGTATTATAAGCATCCTAGGTTTTGAACTGGTGAATTTCCTATTACTAAAGGAGACAAAGCATACTAATGGTGTTTCACAGGATAACCGATTACCTGCCTACGACCCAACATTTCTCCAATCTGCCTCAACTTCAGCAAATGGAAACAACTGTTGGATGTGATCACATACCGTAAAAATACCATATGCTTGCAAACCATAGAAACCAAGTTGAAAAACCTGGCGGTTCTGGACAATGCCGCGCCAATACGAAGCTTGGGTTACATTATTCCAGATTTGACAATATGCTTCGGTAAATTGGGAGAGGGAAGGAGGTTGGAGGGCTTCCCCGTGATAAACTCTCTTAGCCACTTCACGGATAACAGAAAAATTGTAAACCAATGGCTCCTTGTAACCTATCTTTGATGAATGATGGGGGGAAAAAGCTAAGTATTACACTTACTGCCTAGCAGGTTACCAATTCTCTGACCAGTAGGACCAAGGACTCGAGAAACATTTTCCCATGTCTTGCCAGCAGCTTTCTGGGCCTCGGAAAAGGCATCCTGACCCTTTTTTTCAGCAGAAGACGAGCTGTGTCGTAGGCCGGAGGACTTTCTGAGTACGGCGCGGACAACCAATTTCCTGAAAGAAGTTGAGGAAGCGAGAGCAACGTTCATGGTAAAGAGGAGGATGCTGGAAATCACAAACCAAATTCCGCTCGCGGAAAAAGGCGGGGCACTTATCAAATTCTTTTAAATTAAAATGTTATCCTCTACAGTTGTGCACGATGGTATGGGTATCTAGCGCAATTCCACGGGTCGCTGCTAACCACACGTACTTGTATGGGTATTCTGCGGTTCCGACCTGTTGTACGCAGTTGAATTAGTGCTTAGATCGTGTACAAAATCGCCGGTTTCTGATCGGCTGCTTGTGTCTGTCTATCATCACATAAGCGATCTCTCCTTCAGCTCGCTACACTTAATCTGCTTGCCTTTGCTAAAGCTCATGCATCTATATTTTTCATTCTTTCTTTAATGTTCACCGTTGCTTCCGGACTTACGGCCCAAACCCTTTCTGAAGTGTCCATGAAAGACACGTTGGACTCATTACGCTCTCCCGAGCAAAGCAATTTCATCGCCCAATTACCTCTAAGAGAATCCATCGCTACTACAGTGTCAGAGCTGGATGACATTGTTCTCAACGACGATGATTTGTCGTCTTCCAGTCTCGCCCCCATCCTTTCAACATCCAAGTTGGACCCTGTAGGGCCATTAAGATTGCAGGAAGAAATCGAGATTGATGATGGAAATGGGCTGCATGATAACACCAGGCCCATTAACAGCGAGATGAATCCTGCCGACCGTGATCCCCCGCCTCTGGGCAAGTCTCACCGCAGAACGGCGTCTGTTGCGACTATTCGATCTGGTCATACCTCGTCCTTTGCTGAAGAGGAGAATGTTTCATTCAGAATAGGTTTGGATGGGCAAAATGCACTGCATGAAGAGTTTTCGCGATTACAGAAGGAAAAGAAAGCTCTTCAGGAACAAGGGGCTGAAGAGTCGATAGATTGGGGTATGTTTACGTCCAGGTACATGGTCACCTCAGCTAATCTTGGATTTCCAAGACTTTTGGGGGGCTGTCATATCCAGTATGCATTGTCTAGATAGGCATGGGTTATGCTAATGGTCCTCTCAATTAAGACTACGCAGGGTTTGCCTCTGAAAAACCTGAGGAACTCGCACGAGCGATCGCAAAAGGGATACCTGCAACATTACGTGGAATGGTGTGGCAGCATATGTCAGTCGTACATTTATCTACATGTTTGGTCAAAACGTATGATTCAGATTTTGACAGGGCAGTTTCTAAGGACCTTGAACTTGAAAATACCTACGTCAAACTCCTGAGGGAAACAAGTTCGCATGAAAAGTCTATAACACGAGACCTTGGAAGGTATGTATACTGATTGCTGTCTCTGGGACATGTCCTAATTTCATTGAAGGACATTCCCACACCATGCCTTCTTCACAGATGGGCATGGGATAGGGCAGGAAAATCTATTTAATGTCCTTAAGGCATATTCTCTGTAAGTATATCCGGGCAACTATTCCCATTTGGCATCTTACTGTTCTCTTCGATAGATACGATTCCATGGTTGGATATTGCCAGGGTCTTCCCTTCGTTGCCGCAGTCTTATTATTGAACGTAAGTGAGACATCCTGCTTGTCCAGCCCATTTATATGGCATAGATGCCAGACGAGGAAGCCTTCTCCCTTTTGGTGCGACTCATGCAGGTGTATGATATAAGGGGTCACTATCTACCCGAAATGCCAAAGTTACAGATGCGTCTCGTGAGTTAGCCTACCACACATGATCGCACCAAGAAAAACTCACGAATTACTAGTTTCAGGTAAACAGCCCTGTTTTTAGTATTTCAGGATACAGTTACATTTCTGCCTTGTTATAGTTTGATCGCCTGATTGAGGAGTTGATTCCTGTGCTTCACGTACATTTCCTCCGGCAAGGTATCAAATCAAGTATGTTCTGCTCGCAATGGTTTCTGACATTGTTTAGTTATCGGTACGCTCTCACATTTCTTTTCTCCTTTGTCCCCTAATGGCCCTTGTAGTTTTCCCTTGGAAATCGTGTTCAGAATTTTTGACCATTGCCTGGCCAATGGGATAGAGGCCATTTTCGGTTTCAGCATTGGCTTGCTTAAGAAAAATGAGGAGAAGCTACTAGAGCTCAAATTCGATGAAATATTGGATTTCTTGAATAATAAGGTTCTTGATCAATACAGGGTAAATATTTTCTCATTGACCATCGTCAGTTCGACATTGACTCTTTGATCAGATACTCGAAAACGGAACTTATATCGAGCCTCTGAAATATGACGTTGATGGTTTTGTTGCCGATGCCGTGTCCCTCAAGATCACTCCTTTCATGCTCGACTGTTATCGACATGAATACGAGGATATGGTTGTATGTTGGCCACAGTGAGAATGACTATCTCGCTGACGCGTATACTATGTAGCGTGAAGCGAACAAACATGCTATGCAGATGGACGAGCTGCGGAACAGTAACCGCGCCCTGTCCCAGCAATGGTTAGTAGTTGATTTCTTGTCGTTTAAAACAGCAGTTATAAGTCTGATGCAGCCGAAATTTGGAAAATAACGTTGCCCAAATGAACATTGAGCATGTTGAGGTTTTGGTTAGTCCAATCTTAAGAATATCTGATTCCGGATTAGCTTTAATGGGTATAGAATGAACTCGTGAAGCAGCGGTTGCGAAACGAGGAACTGGAAGCAGAGCTTGTACGATATAAATTGCTGTAAGTCAGGCTAGTCCTTCTTGTGCTTTCACTCACAGGACTTTAGGTACGCGGAAGCTATGCATCAAAACGAGGATGCGCAGTCATCGCAACGAGTATCTTTTGCTCAGATGTTGATGAAGCGGGGCAGTAAATAATATTTCAGACAGTTCTCAGTACACATTGTACCACTATTTCATTGAATTCGCGTTACCTGATAGACATATATCGGGAAAAGTTACATAAGCAGCTTTCATTTGAATTTTTGAATTGTGAGTCTGATATGGGCTTTCAACAGTAGCATATGTGGCAATGATCCTCCATCGTATAAACTACTCTGGTTGGTGGAAATCTACGCATGGCTCAATGATCTACGCGTTCAGAGGCCCTCGAGCAAGATGGATAAGGATTTCACCGCACCTACATCTTCTACGTCATCGAGGCACCAGAACCAGACACAGACTTTGGATGTACCCTATGGCAACCCTTCTGGTAGGTGGTGCGGGCTACATTGCCTATCAGAACCACCAACCATTTCGTCACACTTACCTAGCTGCTATTAGATGCTGGAGAGTGGCTAGTGCGTTTTCTGTTTGTTGTCCGTATGACTTCGTTCATATCTTGTTCATGTTTTATGCAGGAGCCACAATACTTGGTGTAATTGATTATAAATTCACATTTGCTTGGAAATACGAGGACGAGAATCAACGCTCAGAGGCTGTATCACTTTGTCACAGCCGGAGTGCGAAACGGGTTTTCAAGGCACTCCTAACCAATGGAGGTATGTGATTTTCGCTCTCCTCTCCAGACTCACACCAATTCGTCGTTTCCAGGGATCTTCATAAAACTTGGGCAGCACATGTCCTCGCTCATCGTACTTCCGAGGGAATGGACCAGTGCAATGAGGCCTTTGCAGGATCAGTGCGAGCCAACGGCGTATGAGGATGTCCAGAGACTTTTCCAAGATGACATGGGTTTAAGTATCGAAGAGTTGTTCGACGAGTTTGATCCAAGCCCCATCGGTGTCGCAAGCCTGGCACAAGTACACGTCGCCAAGCACAAGTTGAGTGGAAAATATGTCGCTGTAAAGGTAAGGGGTGTATTATGCTGTTGTCTTGGTCAAAGTTCGAGTTTCTTTCCTATAATCGTAGTTACAACATCCACATCTTGCAGAGTTCTGCGACATCGATATGAAGATGGTTGAGATTATGTTGGGTGTGTACTAGTCAATCTGATTCCAATCAAAGCTGATGTATATAGGTTGGATCAAGTACTGGTTCCCAGAGTTTGAGCTTACTTGGCTAGCCGTGCGTTCTTTTTCACTCTGTTTTCAGGAAAAGCTTCACTGTCTCTGCAGGACGAGATGAAACAACATCTCCCAAATGAAATGGATTTTATTCATGAAGCCTCCAATGCAGTTCGAGCCATACGAGATTTTCAAGGGATGCGAACATCGTTGTACATACCAGAAATCATTGCCGCCACTAAACGAGTCCTTATCATGGAATTCATCAGAGGTGGACGTGTCGATGACCTGTGGTATCTTGCCGAGAACAACATTGATCGTAATAAGGTAGCCCTTGAGTTATCTCGCATTTTCAGCCAGATGGTGTTTGTTAATGGATGGTTTCACGCTGTAAGTCGGTGATAGTCCCTTGACATTTTTATGAACTGTTTGACTGTTCAACAGGATCCTCACCTTGGTAATCTCTTGATACGGCCTGCTCCTCCTCAATCGTTGTCCCCATACCATTTTGAAATTGTTTTACTGGACCATGGTCTGTATTTTGACCTGGATGATCAATTGAGGGTGAATTATGGAAGATTCTGGTTGTCCTTGGTTGATGACTCCTCTGTGCAAACCGATCGCCGCAAGTACGCTGAGTTAGTAGGCAATATAGGACCTGATCTTGTGACTTGCATATCTTGATTATGATGCCGATATGTCCTGACGTTCTGGTGCCTAGTATCCTGTGTTTGAAGCTGCTATCACTGGAAGAATAGCCATGGAAGGTTCTTGGGGTGATCTTGGAGATGCAAAGTTCAAGAAGGCCTCTGGCTTGATTCATATGATGCCTCAGTCCGAGGAGGAAATGGAGACCATTCGAACGTCCGTTCTCGCGCAAGACAGGGTTATTCTGTCTGTTCTCGACGTTTTGCGTCGAGTGCCACGTAGGGTACTGATGGTTCTCAAATTGAACGATCTTACGAGGTATGCATCCGTCTATCAGTACTCAATTATTCCTATCCATACATCTCGTGATAGGAGTCTTGACAATGCATTAGCTACTACTCATTCTAATGTAAGTCCGCAATGACGGTTGAAGACGTTGCTAAGTCATGACCTTCAGATCCGTATATTTCTTATCACAGCGAAGTACTGTGCTCTTGCGATCTGGGAAGATGAACGCAAAAACATCATCAACAACATTCGGACTAGAGGACTCTTGTCTGTCTCCATTTTCCAGGATTACTTCAAGGCTTGGTGGTACGTTCCTTCCTTTTGTGTTATCATGTACTAAATAGATTATAGGAGATACAATTTTGTCTACTTAAAATTCCTTCTTCTAGAAACATTTCTTGATCTCCAAGCTTTCGATGTAAAGGCTAAAGCTTGGTTTAGAGGATTACAGGTTCGAGGTTTAGCTGGAGCACATGATGCTGCAGCAGGCCTATTGGTCACATAACGACAAGTCAATCTTATCCAGAAAACCTTTTTGGTGAACCAAAGAAATGTTGCAGCCACGACACGTCGCGGAGAGCAAATTATCAAACGTTTCAAATTGCATTGAAAAGGGACTTATTTCGTGTCTGTGAGTAGATGAGAAAATAACTTGTCAATGGCGTCGCTATTCGCTTTCAGAGTCTGCCACTGAAGCTTCATTGAGTATGTAATGCCAAACTGTTGGAACCTACAGACCTGCTCAAAATTTAGAGAAATTCCTTTTTTCCCTGGTTTTTGTTCTGAGCCGACCCCATAGAACTCCCGGATGTCAAGCAAAGGTGTGTCCTTGAAGCAACGGACAGTTGCACGTTTTTTCTTTCCAAGATCAATATACTTATCGCTAGTCTCGGAGCTTGATGTCTGTGTATCTTAGATTGAGTGAATAATATGAGGTAGTTTACATACATTTGGTTTATGTTTTTGAGGAGAGCTTGCCGCAATGGGTGTGTCGGATTTGTGCTTTTTCTGCAGCCGTAAGTATACTATCTATGTCTGTGCCCGTTGATGTACCGTTGCAGTCTTCTTCGGAGGAAGATTTGATTTATGTTGTCTGCTTCCGTCGGAGACTTGAGTTTCATCTTCACTCTGAGTGCCTGCCTTGCGTTTTACCATCTTGAGAGATGATGACTACGTGTCAGAAACGGACATGCTCTCGACAGACTTCGCGTGACTAATGTGTGACGTCTGAATATCGGTTGCGTCAGCAATTCGATTTCTTTGGAATACCTTTCGTCTTCCACCGTTATCTTCTGCTTACCCTCACTCCTTCCATATACTAGGGGACTTCTTGAACTACTCTCAAGACCCTTCATTGGTTTTGGAAAATGAAAATCCCTACCAAATCAAAGAAAGTTTGGACGGTATGTATCTGATCTCCACTGCAACTTGCTGTGTCGGGTCCACTGATTTTCCCATCGTGGTGCAGCATCCAGCTATCCTGGATCTTACGATGAAAATATTGAATACAACGACCGATGAATTGGTTGCTGTCCTCAGCTCAGTTGAGTCATGGCAGTGGCCACGCTCCGACCTGAATGCGTGGAGCAATGTTCTCAACAGATTTGATTCCATCCTCGAGGACATCATCACCCAATATGAGCTGGAGGGAGTGCAAACTATTACTTTTCCGCCCGAAACAAAGTCACTAGTATCTGCAATCTTGCGATTCCAGCGCCTTCTGCTCGAAAACTCTACCAATCGCAAGACTTTCAGCTCCTATGATGTACTGTCCACGCTCCTCGTCCTCCCATCAAATCTTCTAATACAAATACTATAGCGACTTAACAGTCTACTTTTGTGCTCAGATCTTGACATTGTCTTACTGTCTCTCAATGTTTTCCTACGACCTGCTCAGCAATACTCCTCTCAATCTTCTGTGACGCATGTGCTTAACCATGCAACACCCCGTTTAATGGTACTTGCGAAGAAGTGGCCACACATCCGCGAGCGTGGTATCAGACTGGTTGATCTTGTGAGTAGCAATCGCAAGATGGAAGTTGAGAATCTGCCGCCCGATGCGCGGGATGTCTCCTTCAGCTTCTATAAGTTGGATGCAGCAGCTGGGATAGAACAAGTGAAAGAGAGAGAGGTGAACGATGAGCCGTTGATCACGGCTCTGAAGCCCAAAAACCCTTCACATGGTCCTATTAATGTCTCCATTTCGGAGACCGCCACACAGGCTCAATCACCGATGGAGATACTAACGGATACAATTTTCTCATACGGAGTCCCCGAAGAGGAAAAGTTTGAGTTATTAAATCGAATCCGCATTAGCCATGTTCTCCACAAAGGCAACGAAATTGAACGGGAGAAGCTTGTCATTGCAAGGCTGATCTCTATTGCCATCTATGCACTTACCCATTCGGAATCTCAAACGACCTCCTCTTTCTTCCTTTATGAACCAGATCTCATATCCAGTGTGGCAGAACTCTTACATGTCGAGTACGATGTCTCCATTCCTGTTCAAACTGCTGCAATTGCTGTTCTGGATGCATTCACTCGATATCGAAATAGGTGTCAAGAAGTCTTGACTGCCGTGAACGCTGGTGTTAACCATGGCATCTTGATGGCATTGTTCCGTAGGACTGTCAGTGATGTCGCAAATCCATCTTCAATTCTTCCACAGTCCTTCGTCGAGGCCCTTCTACAGTTTATGAACTTGATTGCGACGCATACCTCGGGAGTCAATATGATTGTTGGCGCTGGTTTGATTCCCCTTCTTATACAACTAGTCGAGAACAGGCTCGCAAATCGCGTTGGAATTATATCAAAAACTTTGCAGCTCATTGACAGCGTGCTATATTCCCTTCAGACTGGGTTTACGTTGTTCTGTGCTGCTCAGGGTGTCAATGTTCTCGTTGAGCGTATTGAGGCAAGTTTTGACTAGATACCAATTTTTGTATAGTCACTGACTATAATCTCAGTTCGAGGTCAATCGCGATTTGCAAGATTATGGCGAGGTTGAGATAAGTTACACTGGTAGTGCGTGTTGACCGACATCTCAGGGAATTTTCCTGATCACTATCTGCAGGTAACCTTCCTTTCTCTCGAGCTTCCGTTCTCAAGTCACTTCTGCGGACTATGCACCGCATGATGCAATCTTCTGGGACGTCTGAAGGGCTTCGTGGGCTCATTGATACGTCTTTGGTAAAGTCTATCAAGAAGGTCATTGATAATCGAGGTCTTTTCGGTCTCATGGTTTTACCGTTAGGTATGACCCTTACTCTGGCAGTTTTTGATCGCAGCTAAGACTTGCTTTAGCTATTAATGTCATGGCTACCTTCGTACATAATGAACCTACATCACTCGGCATCATACAGGAGGTTGGCCTTCCAGAAGCATTTTATAAAGCTATCGAAGCTGGCATTGAACCTTCAATCGAGGTTTATCTTGCTTAGTTATATTGCTTGTTCATTACTCAATTCAATTCTTCAGGTTATCCAGGCTATTCCTAATGCCCTTGGTGCTTTATGCTTGAACCAGGCTGGGCAGGTCCAGCTGAGCAGTCGGCCTAGTGTCATTCCTGCCCTCTTCACCATCTTCACTTCCCAGCGTCACTTGAGACTCTTAATTGATAAAGAAAATGCTGTCATCATTGGGACCGCTATCGATGAGCTCGTACGACACCATCCTCTTCTTAAGGCAGCCGTCTTCAATTCTTTGAAATCAACCTTGAGCGCAATTGAGGAGATGGGTCGAAGCTATCAAGTACCTGATGATCTCCTCTCTTGGTATCAGTTGACACCGAGGGCGGGTGTCACTGGTGTTGATGCTGATGTGAAAATGGATGATGAAGAGCCATTGCAATTAGAACTTCCTGAGGCTGATACAATTGGCGCTTCCGTAGCCGATATGCTGAACAAACTTGATGAAGCGTCTGAAGCGTCTCATGACAACATTGTTGTTTCCTTCATTGATGTTCTATGCCGGGTATGATTCATGACTTGAAATTCAAGTTGTTATTCTCATTGTTTCCCTAGTTCCTCGAAGGTTTCTTCCAGCATGCCCCTCACTGTCATGATTTCATCACACTCTCCGATGGTCTCAATGCCATCGGTCGATTAACAGCTCTGCCTTGTCTGCCCTACGACTTTTCCAACAGTGTTGCATCAGATTCCCTCGTTCAGGTCATGCGCACGTTATTAGACTATGCAGCAAATGAAACCCTGGTCTATCTCGCCGAGATTACGCGTTGTTCATTACAAGAGACAAAAGCTTTCTGGACCTCTTCCCAGGCTTCATCAAAGTTGCTGCCACTAGTGGAAGTCGACTGTGTGTTATTTCGGATTGCGAGTTTATTTTTTTATTGAATCATTCCCCTAGCCGCCAGTCAAGAGCACTGCAATATTCAGTTCCGTGCTCTTGTCACCTTGCATATCCGGGTTTCCCTCCTCTCTGATATTTTTGGCACCGTTGGATATTCTCATGGGCGAGGTGTAATCACTCTTCTTCAGACCCTCATGAATTCTTGCGGTGGCCAAACTATCCCAGAACTTGGTGCCTTACACCGTGCCGCCCTTTGGGAAAACATGGTGTTTGATTCTTCCCTATCAATCAGACATCATTCACCCTCAAGTCCTATCGAAACATTGGACGCAACATCAGGGATGTCAACCGTGAACCTTGCTGAAGCTACCAGCTCTCTCAATACTGCAGGTGGGGCTGCCAATGGAATTCAATTCTCGGGAGACATTACATCCAAAAGAACGATGACAATGCACGACAAAACAGCGCGATCTAGCAATGTGATTGTTCTAAAGTATCTAATACAGGGAATGCCCAACACGTTGGCACCTTTTTTCCAAGGTTCGTTATCCGTCACCCCTTGTATGGCTACTGAAACCGGCATCAATGCTTTAGCAATCATCAAAATGTTCCACGCCCGTCGAAGCCCAGAGGCGCCTCAAAAAAAGCAGATACAGGAGTCAGCCAAAGTAATTGCCAAGATTCTTTTGGGCTATCTCCAAACACCTCAATTTGGTTGGTATTTATTGCCCGTCTCACTTATATTCTTACCTTTTTCTTCCTTCTAGATGACTTACCCTCTTTGTATACGTACTACAGTGTTATTTGTGGACTGTACAACCTTCTCTTCGTTGATGGTAAGGTTGCCTTATAATGGTTGCCAAAGCTGTTCACCTTCGTCCTTAGAACGTTCACCTACTGGTACTTTGCATACTGTGGTGATCAGAGCATTTTATCAAGTAGGGGGGTTCGATGAGATTTTGAAGGTTTGCACTACCCTTGCCAAGAGTATAGAAGAAGTCGTAGGCATACGTGAGGAAGCCCGGTCCGCAGTATTGAATCAAACTTTGTCCCACGCATACACTAGTTTAAAGGTTGCCCTTCATCTTCTCCAGCATCTCGTTTCTGCAAAATCCCTTTTTGAATCACCCCAGACTCTCCTCCTCGTCACTCGTGACAAAAAAGAAACGGACCCTGGTTTCTTTGATCCAAATAATTTCCTTGTCCGAATTCGTCTTAAAGTCGCACCTCTCCTATGTTCGCTATGGAAGGCACCGTGGCTACTCCGAGCTCCTCTCGGTGTAAGCAAGATGATTGTACGATTAGTGCTTGAACTCATGAATGCTGAAAACGAGCAATCGAAACTTGAAACAACAACTGAAGCTGTCCCGAATTTTTCGCGAACCACTGGACCGGACGAAAACCGTGTGCAGGTATTAATTGATATGGGTTTCCCTCGACACGCAGCAGAACGTGCTCTCACTCAGACCCGAAACAATGTCACAACCGCTACGGAGTTCCTATTGTCCCACCCCTTTGCTTTCGCCTCTGAGCCGGGATCTACACCAACTCCAGCCACCTCGCAACCAACCGATGAGGGTATAGAGGTGACAGGGGACAGCTTAGATGTAGGAGAGACGTCATTGACTGCGGCTACCGAGGCTGGAGGAGCTGGTGACCAGCCCGAAGAGATCAGGACTGTTGAAGAGTGGAAGAGAGCATTGGATCAAGTCCGGGAACCTCTCTGTGACTTGGTTAGCCGTCAAATCCTGCTCTTAGTAGACGAGCACCAGTGTCTCTTGTTTGAGGTCCAATCGGCGTTCTTGCGAAACAGCCCGCAGCAGGCTCAAGCTGTTCAAAGTCTTGTTGATGATGTCAAATTTTTCTCCCCCTATGCACACGATGAGCAGCCACTTGCTAATCGTTGCCGCCTTCTGGCTCTGGTTTTGGGCGAAACTTCCGTATCCTTGGACAATGACCTCCGACAAGATTTATTGGATAGTCTCTTGGCGTTATTACTATCTGGTGTTGATACAAGAAATCTACCAAAGTGGCTCGCCAGCCACCTTCTCGTTACAGAGGCATTATTAATATTGGCTGACGAGCCTCGTACTATCATCCTTCCGAAGGAAAACGAACCCATTAATCTGGAACCGCTTTCAACTGGTATCCATAGGGCTGATGCGAAGAATATTATTTTTGAAATCTGTCTTCGTCTGATTGCTGATTGCGATTTGGCATCTGATGAACTCCTGTCTGTTCTTCGTCTCCTAGTCTACTTCACCAAGGACAGGAAATACGTGAAACAGTTCCTGGACAGCAATGGTCTGTCCCATGTTTTCCAGCGTTTTGCGGCCTCAGAAGTCACTGGCGGATCATCGTATGTTATCATCATCCTGCGCCACATCGTCGAAGACCAGTCCATCATACATAGTCTCATGTCTGAGTCAATCCGGAAATATTTCCAGAATCCAAGAAACAGTAACGCTGACGTGTCTACATATGTACGAAATTGCAATGCCATAGCACTTCGGGATACCGACATCTTCCTCAAAGTCACAAATTCACTCTGCTGCTTGAATCAACCTTATAAATTCAATCCTCAAATCACGCTTCAGGCGGGAAATCAAGCGAAGCGTAAAACTGGGGT
>Ga0153949_1000397_pt1 | contig 15114 bp, 9 predicted proteins | sample TSNJ033MetaG_FD_104705 | JGI IMG/M metagenome (GOLD analysis project Ga0153949, IMG submission 104705) | Attine ant fungus gardens microbial communities from New Jersey, USA - TSNJ033 MetaG | ecosystem: Host-associated > Fungi > Mycelium > Unclassified | place: USA: New Jersey, Wharton State... | reverse complement strand
TTTCCGGTAGCTACACCAATCACTTGGTCAAAATCAAATTTTTCGTTGCTCAACAGTCTATAAAACGCTTTTGCTTCGCTCCGCCCCTCACCGGAACTCAATATTGATTTTTTAGCGCTTTTTGTGAGATTTGCAACCGTTTTCCGCAACCGTTTAGTTAGCCGTTTGTCGCCGAAGTCTATACCTGCAAAATCGTCCTTCGGTTGTGTTGTTTTTTTATCTTCTGTTTTTTTATCCATACCTTATGTTTTACATGATTTTTACTTGTGGGTCAAGTGTAGTCTAAAGTGAAGTCTAATAAATATTCTCCGTTCTCGGCTTTTCCTTGATCTCGCACAACAAACCCTTGCTCACACAGCTTATTTGCAACATCCTGTATGTATTGTATACCGGCGAAATAGCAACGAAAATCAACTTCTCGCGGCGCACTGAACGCTTCTCCATTTTTCTTAAGATTACCACATACATGGCGGTTCATAATCCAGCTTTTTTCGTAGGCAGAAGGGGCGATCACATCATTATAGTATTGAAAGTAATTATTCATAAAAGCTTTCTTTGAAAATTTAATTCTCTTATTAACACTCATTAATGTTTGTATAATATTTTCAACGTCCTTATCTGTACCGCCGCAGCAAAATACAAAGCGGCTGCAATTTCCGCCAGTTATAGCTCCTATAAGACGAACATTATACGCTCCCGGATAAAAACTATCTTCAATTTCATTGATTCGTTCCATTTCAGAGCGAGTTGGAAACCCGTTTTCTTTTGATTCGATAAAAGGTATCAACAATTCTATAATGTGAGGATATTGCTTCTTCACACCTTCTGCAAGACTCTCAATGGCGGTGTCAAAGCGAATAGAAAAAGGCCGGTTATTAATATCACATTGGTAGAATTCCCATTGTTCGCTTAAAGTTAGGGGTTCTTTCCGCATTTTCTTTCCTCCCTTAATATTCTCAAACAATCTTAATTATACCAAAAATAGGCCATAGTACAAGTTTCTTACGGCTAACCTGCCTTATCACATACATGAACACAAACGAGCAACCTCAACCGCTTGTCGGCGGCATTTACCGAGCCGGAGCCGCCGAAAGAGGATAGCTCTGCCCCTGATAACAACGATAAAGAATATGAGGTAATCACTTTCGAGGGCTTGAAAGACGAACCGGCCGCAACAGAACAATCGGCAGACGCTCTCGTTATCCCTACTTTAAGCAAGGGCATATCACAAATAAAGCGTTCCATAAATGTTATGTCAGCATAATAAATCTATGCTTTTTAAAATCAAATGAATGTGATACTATGTTTCATATGCGTTAAAAGAGGTGATGCAAAATGGCTATCAGTTATAACAAACTATGGAAGCTCTTGATTGACAAAAGAATGAAACGTATAGATTTGAAAAAAATGGCAAGTCTTAGCACTACTACTCTTGCCAAGTTGGGTAAAGAAGAAGTCGTAAGCATGGAAGTGATGCAGTGCATATGCAAGGTGCTAAACTGTGATATTGGCGATGTGATGGAGTTTGAGCCGGATGAAGAATAAAGCGATGGAATATTCATCGGAGATAAAAAATATGCCGTTTTTGTTTTTGGAAACGAGGAAAACCGCCATTCTTTTATCTGCCGGAAAAAGCAAAGACGAAATAATAGAGTTATCGAAAAATGAAAATATATATCAGCTTAATAAGGAGCGCCGCAGAATAGAACTTCCGAGAACGATTGTTAAACGCCTTGCAAGCATAGACGATGAAGGGCTTGAGGTTTTAGCTAACGGTCCTGACGATGGCGCTAAGATTATCACACTGATTACTATAATAAGGACGGACAAGCTGTTTTACGAGTTTATGCGTGATGTTTACGCCGAAAGCTTTTCTTCTCACCGGTTAGAAATAACCGATAGCGATTTCTATGTTTTTTTTGAGGACAAGGCTTCCGAAAGCGCACGAGTGGCAAAATGGGGTAAGGATAACCTTGAACGGATCAGAGGCGCATATAAGAAAATCCTGTGCGATGCCGGACTTGCGATAAGAGACGGCAACATCTTAAAGCTTACAATAAGCGATGAACAGTGGGCGGTAATAAATAAGGCTTTAACCGCCGGCAAGGAGTGTGGACAATGACATTAACGAAACGCTTAGACCTTATAAAGCCTAAAATACTCGATGAGAGCTTTCGCTGTGGCCGCGGGCTTGCAAACGAGATAAACTTTTGGATATTCGACTATGACGCCGTGGACGAAATGGCTGTCCGCTCCCATATCGAGTATCTGAAACAGAGTATAAATTCGGAATATAACCATGTTCGGATTGTCCATTTTGATTTGTTTGACATGATGGTCGAAGCCCTGCGTGAGAAAGAATATTTAGACAAAACCCTGCAAATGGAACAGAGTAAAAAGAGCGCCGCTATCATAAATCCCATTAAAAAGACATTGCGGTCAACCTTGCCCGATGATGTGATTGTTGGGAAAATCAGCCAGAACATAAACCCCGATACTGATATTATTTTCATCTCCGGCGTGGGGAAAGCGTGGCCGGTCATACGCTCACACACGATACTCAATAATTTGCACTCAAGGGTTGAGAAAACCCCACTTGTCATGTTTTTCCCCGGCGTGTATGAAAGCGAATTGAAATTGTTTTCAGAGATTACGGACGACAATTATTATCGGGCTTTCAAGCTGATAGAGAGGTAGGAAAATCAATGAACATCAAAGATTTATTCAAAAAACCGATAGACAGACCCATTCAGGGGGTTATAAAAATCGGGCAGGACTCTGACGAGATCATCAGAGAAGAGCTTGACGAATACGTTGTCACAAATGAACTCCATCGCCATTTTGACCGGTTTTTCGAGAACTACCGCAAGGGTACGCAGGGGAAAACCGATAAAATTGGCGTGTGGATTTCCGGCTTTTTCGGCAGCGGTAAATCTCACTTCCTGAAAATCCTGTCCTATCTGCTCTCCGACAAAAGCTATGACGGCAGAAAGGCCATCAGCTACTTTGACGACAAGATTTCCGACAGCCGGATACTCGCCGACATGAAGGTTGCGGGTGACACGAGCGCCGATGTTATCCTGTTCAATATAGACGCAAAGTCCGACGCCGACTCCAAAGTAAATAAAGACGCCATAGTTAAGGTTTTTATGAAGGTCTTTAACGAGATGCAGGGCTTTTGCGGCAGTATGGCTTGGATAGCAGACTTAGAGCGGCAGATGACGAAAGACGGCTCTTATGACCGCTTTAGGGAGCATTTCAAAGAGATAAGCGGCAGCGACTGGATAAGCGCCCGTGAGGACTTCTACTTTGAGGAAGATAATATCATCAAGGCTTTATCCGAAACAACTAAAATGAGCGAGGAAGCCGCACGGAACTGGTATAACAAATCCGAGGCGAATTACTCACTTGACGTGGACACGTTCGCCAAAAAGGTGCGCGAATACATAGAGGCAAAGTCAAAGGAAACCGGCAAAAAACACTATGTCATCTTCCTGTGTGATGAAATCGGGCAGTATATCGGCAGCGACAACAACCTCATGCTCAATTTGCAGACCGTGGTTGAAAATTTGGGTACAGAGTGCGGCGGCAGGGCGTGGGTTATCGCTACAAGCCAACAGGACATAGATTCCATAACGAAAGTCAACAGGGATAATTTTTCTAAAATCATCGGGCGGTTTGATACGAGACTTTCCTTGTCCTCTGCCAATGTAGATGAGGTTATCAAAAAGAGATTACTTGCCAAGACCGATACTGTGGCCGCAGGACTGAAACTTCTGTACGCCGAAAAAGCGGCGATAATAAGAAATCTCATTATATTTTCTGACGATACGCCCGAAAAACGGTTATATGCCGATGAAAACGACTTTGTTGACGTGTACCCGTTTTTGCCGTATCAGTTTAACTTACTGCAAGCCGTGTTTACCGGCATACGAACGCACGGCGCGTCCGGCAAGCATTTGTCGGAGGGCGAACGCTCTTTGCTCAACGCTTTTCAGGAGGCGGCGATACAATTCGGCTCGTTTTCAGCAGGAACGCTCATTCCCTTTGACGCATTTTACAAGACAATAGAAACTTTCTTAGACCACAACATAAGAACGGTTATCATAAGGGCTGAGGAAAGCGCAAACCGCTTGGACGGCGCGTTGCAGCCTGATGATGTCGCCGTTCTCAAAGTGCTGTTTATGATTAAATACATCGACAATATACTTCCTGCTAATCTCGACAACCTTGCGACGATTATGGTACAGCACATCGACGCCGACAAAATCGAGACAAAAAAACGTATAGACGCATCCCTTCGCCGCTTGGAAACGGAAAAACTGATTACGAGAAACGGCGACCGGTTTATCTTCCTTACAAATGAGGAGCAGGACATCAACCGTGAAATCAGGGAAATCCGCATTGACCGCAGTGAGCTTACCGATAAACTTGGCGATGAGATTTTTGGCATCCTGTTCGGGCTTGATAAGAAATTCCGTTATAAACAAGGCTATGATTATGCGTTCAATCTATTCATTGACGACAGGGCAAGGGGTACGCAGAGGGAAGAAATCGGCATAAAGGTCATAACCCCTCTGTTTTTGGGCGGCGATATGTCGGAACAGGAACTCCGCTCAATGTCGATGAGGGAGCGCAATATCATCATGGCGTTACCCGCAAGCATGGACTTCATAGACGAGATGGAACAGGCGTTGCAGATTGACAGATTTATTATGAAGAACTCCGGCAGAATTTCCATCGACGCCGTTGAGGATATTAAAACAACAAAGGTGCGGGAAGCTAAGACGCGCCGCGACAGATGCCGCAGTCTGATTATTGACGCGCTCAAAAAAGCGGATATGTATGTGAGTCACAACAAGCTCGACATTCGTGAGAAAGAACCGAAGGATAGAGTGAACGATGCTCTGCGCGAGCTTATTGAGAGCATCTACACAAAACAAAATTACATTACAAAGCCGTTTTATTCGACTGAGGATTTGCGTAAGCTCTTGATGGAAAAGGATAATCAGATTGCCCTTGACGGCATTGTAAATAATGAAAATAACGCGCAGGCTGTTTTGGAAATGTCGGACGTTGTAACGAGAAGCTCGTACAGCAACACGCCCACAACCATGAAAACCCTTATGGAGTATTTCGGCAAAATCCCCTACGGCTGGAACGATATGGACACCGCCGGCATACTCCTTACCTTGTGGAAGAAGCAGGAGATTCGCTTGGAACTCAGCGGCGAGAGCATCGCCGCAGAGGATAGAGGCGTTATCGAATACGTCACGAAGCGTGATTATTTAGACAGGCTTCTTATCAAGGCGAGGATTAAGGTATCCCCCGCTTTGATTTCAAGCGCGAAAACCCTCGCCAAAGACCTGTTTTCGGTTGTGGATATGCCGCCGGACGAGGATGGCATTATGGCGCGTTTCAAGGAGCTTGCGACAGCGGAGCTCTACCGAAAAGACGGTAATATCAAGGATTTACTCTCAGAATACCAAAGAGATAAATACCCCGGTAAAGCGGTTGTTGAAAAGGGCAAAAAGCTCTTTGAGGAGCTTATAAAAATAAGGGATGTTAAGGCTTTTTTTGAATATTTGAATACCGAGCGTGAAACTTTGCTTGACTATGCGGAAGATATTTCCGATGTTAAGAAGTTTTTCAAAAATCAACGTGAGATATTTGACAATGCAATGAAATTTATAAATATCATCAACAACAACAGCTCGTATATAATCAAACATGAAGTGGTTTCAACGATTAAGGATATAAAGGCTATTGTAGATATGCCCTCTCCCTATTCGCATATTTTTAAGCTGCCAGACCTTGTTGAAAAATTTACAAAATACTTTTTAGAAGTTTTAGAGGCTGAATGTGAGCCGATAGAAAAGGATATTCGGGCTGATCTTGCTTTTGTGTGTGAAAAATGCAGAAACATTGACAGTGAACTGTTTGATGCGAAGTTTTACGGCAGGGTAAAAAGAGAGTACGACGCCCTGCTTGAAAAACTAAAGACCACGAACAGTATATTAGAGGCAATAGGCACTCGCAGCGCGAGCAAGAAACTGACGAATATATTCGTGGAGCAGTTTAACGCCGAAATTCCAAAACCCGATGATAAGGTGGCAACAAGGACAAAGACAGTAAATGTCAATTCCCTATTCGCTGGTGTAAATGAAATTGCCACCCACAAGGACATAGATGCTTTGGTATCAAAAATAAAGGACAGGCTTTATACCGAGCTTGAAGAAAATACGGTGATTTCTATAATTTAGAATGTAAAGTATAAAATGTAAAACTGTATGTCAAGAATGATGAGCTTGCGACGGTCGGCAACAAAAAGCTGATTGAACTCGGCGGTCTGCCGCTGAACGAGGAACACGAGAGATTGAAGTAGTAAACAAGGCGGTGAAGTATATGTTTTTTTTCACAGAAGAAAATGGGCTTATTGAAGTGTTGAACACGCTTATTGAGCGATTTGAATATGAGCTTGTTGAATTTAAGGAAGCAAGCAACGATTATAAGCAGGATGAAATCGGCAAGTATTTTTCCGCTATCAGCAATGAGGCTAACCTCAAAGGGCAGCAATACGGATGGCTTGTTTTCGGCGTGAGGAATAAAGACCGAGCCATTGTCGGCTCGGAGTACAGAAACACAAAAGGACTTGATACCCTCAAACAGGAAATATCCGATAACACGACCGGAGCCATGACATTTATAGATGTTTTCGAGGTTTACCCTATTGTAGATAATGAGCCTAAACGTGTCATCATGTTCAAAATCCCTGCGGCGGTTACATCTATTCCGACCGGTTGGAAAAACCATTACTACGGCAGAGCCGGGGAGTCTTTAGGTCCGCTGTCACTTGAGGAGCTTGACAGAATCAGAGGGCAAAAAAGAATTGACTGGTCGAAACAGATTTTAGAGAATGCCGGTATTGAGTATCTTGATAAAGCCGCCGTTGCCCTTGCGCGTGAAAAATATAAAGAGAAAAACAAAAACAAGGAACACATCATAGCCGAAGTTGACGCTATGAGCGACCTTGAATTTTTGACAAAGCTAAAACTTATAGTAGGCGGTAAATTAACCAATGCCGCGCTTCTCCTGCTCGGCAACAGCGATTATGATAATCTGTTCCATGCCGCGCCGCAAATCATGTGGCGGCTGTACAGCGAAAAGGGCGAGGATAAAGACTACGAGATTTTTACGATACCGTATCTGACGGTTGTGGATAAGGTCTTTAACAAACTGAGAAATCTGACTTACCGCTATATGCCCAATCAACTTACCCTGTTTCCGCTTGAAACAGAGCAGTACGACCCTCTGCTTGTTCGTGAGCTTATAAATAACTGTATTGCCCACCAAGATTATACAATCGGCGGCAGAATATATGTAAACGAATTTGAGGACAGCCGATTGAAAATAACCAATCCCGGCTCATTTCTACCCAAAACCGTTGAAGTGGTACTGGCGCCGAGCTATTCGCCGCCGTATTACAAAAATCAACTGTTAGCGGAGGTTATGGCGAAAATAAACATGATTGATACCGCCGCAATGGGAATCAGGCGAATTTTCAATATTCAGCGGAATAAATTCTTCCCCCTGCCAGACTACGACTTAAAGGAATCGGGCATTGTATCCGTGACCGTGTATGGAAAAGTGCTGGATATTAACTATACAAGGCTGCTCCATGACAATCAAAACCTTGATTTAGATACCGTTTTTCTGCTTGATAAAGTGCAAAAAGGTGTAGCTATCTCAAAGGAAGATACGGCGAGGCTTCGTAAACTAAATTTGGTTGAGGGCAAGTACCCGAAACTCTTTGTATCCGCCAAAATTGCTGAAATTGTTGATGAAAAGGCGCAGTATACGAAGAATAAAGCCTTTGACGACAAGTATTACAAGGATTTAATATTGAAATTTTTGAAGCAATTCAAGAAGGCAAGCAAACAGGAGATAAACAACTTAGTCTCCTCAAAGTTGCCCGACGTGTTGAGCGAAAAGCAAAAACAAGATAAAGTCAGAAACATTCTGCAAGCTATGCGAAAAGAAGGGCTTATTGATACCGATTCCGACAATAGGCGATTAGCTAATTGGATACTCAAACAAAAAAGTTAGCTGATTTTTAGTTGATTATTTAGCTGATTGCAGTTGATGATAAAAGGAGAATTGCTGTTATGGACAAAACCGCCATAAAGAATTTTGCTATCGCCGCAAGGCGTAATCTTATAAAAGCCGTGCGCCAAAAAGCCTATGACGTCGGCATTTTTGAAGATAAAACCGCGCCCGTCACCGAGGTGCAGGGCGGCTACATATATAACGGCGTGTCCTATGACCGCACACAGTCCGAACAGCGCAAACGCCTTGTTTCCGCTATTGACAACCATGCAGACGGCAAAGGCTACGCGCACGGCTACAATCAAGTCATGGAGGAAGCTGCCTACACATGGTTTAACCGGCTGATTGCCCTGCGGTTTATGGAGCTTAACGGCTATCTGCCGTCTAATATCCGCATATTATCAAGCGAAATCGAGGGGCGTTTAGAGCCGGACTGCATCCGTGAGGCCGAGCATCTTGATTTTGTTGATATGCGTATCGTGAACGAACTCAAAGACAATGCAGACAAGCTGTACCGCTATATCCTCATAGCGCAGTGTAACACCTTGTCAGGTATTTTGCCGAAAATGTTTCAGAAGATTGCTGACTATACGGAGTTGTTACTCCCCGACAGGCTTTATTCAAAGGCGGGATACATTGTCTATGACTTGGTTCACGGCATAACCGAAAAAGATTTTACCGAGCAAGTTGAGATTATCGGCTGGCTGTATCAATATTATATATCCGAAAAAAAGGACGAAGTTTTCGCCGGACTGAAAAAGAATATCAAAATCACAAAAGAGAATATCCCCGCCGCCACACAGCTTTTTACGCCCGACTGGATTGTAAAATACATGGTCGAAAATTCTCTTGGGCGCGTTGTGGTCGAAAAGCTGAAGCTTGACCCGAAAGCGTTGGGATGGAAATACTATCTTGAAGAAGCGGAACAAACCGATGAGGTCAAAGAACAACTGCGCATTTTGAGTGCAAACGATGATGAATTTGATATAAAGAGCGTGAAGCTCATTGACCCCTGCATGGGCAGCGGTCATATTTTGGTGTATGCGTTTGACGTTTTCCATCAGATTTATGCAAGTTTGGGTTATGCCGCGAGGGAGATTCCAAACCTGATATTGACCAATAACCTCTACGGTCTTGACATTGACGGCCGCGCCGGACAGCTCGCCTACTTTGCGCTTATGATGAAAGCAAGAAGCTACGACAGGCGTTTTTTCCGGCAGGATAATATACCTCAGCCGAAAGTTTACGCTATATCCGAATCTGACGGCATTAAGGCGGCTGAGTTTAGCAGCTTGCCACACGATATAAAGGCTGATGTTGACTACCTCATCAGCTTGTTTGCTGACGCTAAAGAGTACGGCTCAATCCTTAAAATCGACAGGGATATTGACTATGACAAGCTGACAGGGGATGTAAAAGCCTACAAGTTACCCGAGCAATTAACGCTTGACAGCATATGCTTTGAAGAAAGAAAAACTTTATTGCTTACGATTATTGAAATTGCGCGGCTACTTACGCAAAAATACGATGTAGTTGTGACAAACCCGCCGTATTTAGGTAATAAAGGTATGGGTAGTATGTTGGTTGAATACTTATCAAAAAATTACCTTGATGAAAAGGGTGACACAAGCACGGCATTTATGTCAAAGACTATTGATATGTGTAAATCAAGTGGCATAATGGCAATGATAAACATTCCGGTGTGGATGTCAAAATCCACTTATGAACGATTACGCCATAAAATTTTATCTGGAAATACTTTTTGTAATATGCTTCATTTCGGACGTGGGATATTTGGTTCTGATTTCGGTACAGTTGCATTTACCATTTATAAGAAAAGAATAGAGAATTATCGAGGCACATATTTTCAGTTATTTGATGAGCTTGGTGCTGTTGATAACATTCTTACAAAACAGAAATGGTTTTTCGAAGGGAAAAATAAGTTTTCAGTCAGTCAAGACCATTTTTTGAGTATCTCAAGCTATCCGATCGCATATTGGGTCAGCGAAAAATTCTTGCAGATATTGGAGGAATGTAAGCCATTGAGTTTCTATGCCGATGCTCGGAAAGGCTTAACAACAGGTGACAATGATACGTTTGTACGACTTTGGCACGAAGTTCTATGCAATAGGTTTTCAATATTTTGTGATAATACTAAATGGGTTCCCATGACAAAAGGCGGAGACTTTCGCCGTTGGTATGGTAACAATGAATATATTGTAAATTGGAAAAATGATGGGTATGAGATAATCAATTTTAAAGATGACCACGGGAAATTGCGTTCACGCCCTCAAAATGTTCAATACTATTTCAGGGAGTGCATCTCTTGGAACGATACAACGGCTACAGGCAAGATAGCATTTAGGCATCAGTCGTCTGCATATATTCCAAATGCTTCCGGACCTTGTGTTTATTTCCGAGATAGTAAATTAATGTACTATTTCGGATTGCTGAATTCGTGTGTTTCTCAATCTCTCTTGTTCGTTCTTGCGCCGAACATGAAGTTTGAAGTAGGACAAATGGCATTAGTACCAATTATCATTAATGAGAACACAGAGGTAGATTCAATCGTTAGTTCATGTATTCAAATAGCAAAAACCGATTGGGATAGTTTTGAAACATCGTGGGATTTCAAAACGCACCCATTAATCGGATTCAAAGGCAATTATGAAGAATCCGAGCCACTACTTGTCGAAGATGATTTGATTGAAGAAACTGTTGTAACCGAATGGAGCAAGGTTTCAGCTCCTATTGCTCAATCTTTTGACGCTTGGGAACGGTTTACTGATGAACAATTCACCACCCTCAAAGCCAACGAGGAAGAACTCAACCGCATATTCATCGAAATCTACGGCTTGCAGGACGAGCTGACCCCCGAAGTCGCCGATAAAGACGTAACCATACGCCGCGCCGACCTTGCGCGAGATGTTAAAAGCTTTATCTCCTACGCCGTGGGCTGTATGTTCGGGCGGTACAGCCTTGACGAGGACGGGCTTGTGTTTGCCGGAGGTGCGTTTGACATAGGCCGCTACAAAACATTTATCCCCGAAACAGAAAACATAATCCCCATAACAACAGAGGATTATTTTGATAACGACATTGTGACAAGGTTTATTGAGTTTGTAAAAACGGTCTACGGCACACAAACGCTTGAGGAGAATTTGCAGTTTATCGCAAATGCGCTCTATCCCAATGCGGACGGCACAGAGCGGGTGAAAATACGGCGGTATTTTGTAAACGACTTCTATAAAGACCATGTGAAAACCTATCAGAAAAGGCCGATTTACTGGCTGTTCGACAGCAACGGCTGCTCGAACGCAGGAAAACAGGACGCTTTCAAGGCTCTGATTTATCTGCACAGATACGATAAATACATGGCGGCGCGTGTGCGTGTGGACTATCTGCACAGGCTTCAAGCGATATATAACGGTGAAATCAATCGGTGCAACACGCTAATTGAGATGACCACGGACGCACGAGAGATCGCCGCATACAAAAAGCAGATCGAAACCCTGCAAAATAAGCTCACCGAGTGCAGGGCATACGACCCGGCAATCGCTCACTTAGCGCATAAGGCCATAGACCTTGACCTTGATGATGGCGTGAAAGTGAACTACGCAAAGTTTCAGGGTGTAGAGGTCGAGCTTGGCGGGAGCAAGGGTACTGCGAAGGTGGATTTGTTGGGAAAGATTTAGGAGTGGAGAACGATACTATTGTGAAGGGAGATTGAGAATGAGTAAAAGTTCAAACATGATGACTTATATCGGTGTTGGGTATGTATTTGTTGGGGTATCAAATATTTTCAGAGCCTATTTCATAAATTTCAATTTTGATTTAATTCAAAATCTAATATTTTCCTTATCCATTGCTACTTTTTTGTTTACTATCCCTGAACTGGTAGAAACTTTATTATATAACAATGAATGGGGCAAAAAATTAAAGGAATTTGTTAGCATGAATTTTAGCAACGAAGCGGAATTGGATTCTTATATGCGTAAAATATTTACCACTCCGCATTTTAGATATTTAGAGTTCGTTACTCGAACATCATATGGTTGTGCTGTCAGTAGTGCAATATTTTTAATATTTATTAAATTTACTCCAAATCAAATTATCATGGATTCAATTACAATGGTGGTATTTGGCATTTTTATATTTAATATTGGATTTAGAGACTTAATTGAACAAAAGCAAAATGCGATACATATCCAATTTTTACAAAATCAAAACGAGATTGAAAGAATTTATTCGATATATAAATAATTACCTTTAAGTGGGAGTGACACACCATGAACCTAACCGAAGTCAAAAAATCCATAGAAAAGCAGCTATCTCATGAGCCACGCATGGGTGCGGGACGCAACATCGTCTTTTGGTATGACGAGGAGGGCGTGTTTGCCGAGCATATAGATACGTTGGAGCTTGAAAACGCTAAGATAATTAAGCTGTACGACAACAATATGTTCGCCGTCAAGTTATACATAGAGGACAACGACAAGACGAGCAATCTGCTTGTCTATTCCCCTATGCCCCGCCCTAAAACGTCGGATAACTGGCTCGCCGACACAATTAAGTACAGCACGACATTCACCACCGATGAAACCTCACTCAATTTGCTGAATTTCAAGATTGACCACTCGCTGCGTTTTGTGGTTGACAGATATAAACTTTTTTTCAGAAACAGCGAACGGTGTAAAAAGCTTGAAAGCTATTCTCTTGCACCATACATAGAGCAAAAGATTGATATAGGTGTGTTGTCAGCACTCTGCAAGCTGCCCGCGCCGAGCCTTGATAACGTGGTAAAGTTACTCTTAATTGAAATGGCAACCGATGAAACGGCGCTCATTGACAGTATCGAAAAATACGCCGATGTCACTGTTCTTTGGGGGCTTATCAGAAAAGCATATGGCTACGCCTTTCCCGATAACAGCTTCGAAAAGCTCGCTATTACGTTGCTTGTTACGCATCTCTCCCACAGCATTAACGGCAAAATGCCGTCCCAGTGGAGCGAGTATGCCGTAGAAAATACAAGCTGTTTTGTGTTCGTGGACAACTTTATGAAAAATATTGCGGATTGGGACGATTATAACAACGTGGCGAAACTCGTGGCGGACAGGCTTCGTCTTGCCGAGCATATATCGAGCCTTACAGTCGATGAGGTTATAGAGTGCGACACGTTTGATGATTTTGACAAACATATAATCCTGCGGCTTCGTGAGAATATCGTCCTTGACGTTGGCGAATACGAGAAGTACCGCAAGATTATTAACAATAGACGAAACAAACGGTTTTGGAGCGACTTTGAAACCGAATATGAGGTTTTACTCAGCGGTTGCGAATTTTTGGAGCTGTGTCGAAAGCATACATCTTTTAGTGAACGCAGTGCCGCTGCTTTATTTGAAAACTACACCAAAGAATACTATAAATTTGACTACCATTACCGCCGGTTTATCGGAGCGATTGACAATCTTGACGATAATGCCCCTTTCAGCGATTTGTTTGATAAAGTAGAAAACGCCTACACAAATTGGTATTTGGGCGAGCTGTCGGTCAAGTGGTGCGAGTTACTTGATGACGAGCAAAGTTGGGGGCTTGCCGGTGTCACGCCGCAGCAAAGATTTTACGAGAAATATATCCGCAGTTTTGTGTCGGATAACGAGCGCGTTATCGTCATCGTGTCCGATGGATTACGCTATGAGTCGGCAAAGGAACTACTTGCGATACTAAACGCCGAGCAGAAAGGCAAGGCCGAGCTGTCATTTATGCAAGGGGTTATACCGTCATACACAAAACTTGGCATGGCAGCGTTATTGCCGCATAAGAATATCGCAATAACGGACAAAGCCGATGTTTTGATTGACGGCATATCCTCGCAAGGCACGGAAAACAGAGAAAAAATACTGAAACTCTATAAGCCCGAAGCAGTGGCGATTACTTACGAAAACCTGTTGGTGCTCTCGAAAAATAAAACGAAGTTGAGCGAGCGTTTTTCGGGCCAGAAGCTCATTTACATCTATCACGACTGCATAGACGCAAGGGGCGACAACGTCGGAACAGAGCGGGAGGTTTTTGAAGCAACCGCAAAATCCTTTAAGGAACTGTCGGGTCTGATACGCATACTCAAAAACGGTATCAGCGCCATAAATATCATCATTACATCGGATCACGGCTACATTTACAGACGGACGCCGCTGGTTGAAAGCGATAAAACGCCCAAAGAAGCCGATGGGAGCATTGAAAAAAAACGCAGATTTATTCTTACAAAACAAAACACGGATATTCAAAGCACACAGCGCTTTTCCATGTCTTATTTAGATAAGGCTCTGGAGGATATTCAGGCCGTCACTCCCCGCGCCGCTAATTGCTATAAGATACAGGGTTCGGGAACAGGCTACGTCCACGGCGGGACGAGCTTGCAGGAGGTAGTTGTTCCGGTCATCAAGTTTAAGAGCGATAAAAACAGCAGCAAATCAATGGGCGCTAAAAAGGTGTCGTTAAGCCTTACGAATATCTCACGCAAGATAACGAGCATCATCACCTACCTATCGTTTTTCCAAAATGAAAAGGTGGAGGAAAAGGTCTTGCCGCTTAGAGCGAAGGCGTATTTCTGTGATGACAAGGGCGAGCGGGTATCCAATGAGAATATAATCATTGCGGAAAGCACGTCCATAAACCCTGCTGACAGGACATATAAAGAAAAATTCACGTTTAAGAATATACAGTTTGACAAGTCAAAAGAATACTTATTGGTCATTGAGGACGATGACGAGCTTGTCACAAAAGAGCTTGACCGCATACCGTTTATCATTGACTTGGTGTTCGGCGGCGGGATTAAGTTTTAGGGGGCGTAGGTTATGCAAAACATTGAAAACAGCGGCCTGAACGATATAAAATGGACCCTATAAAATGGACAGTTAAAAAATAACCGTTTTTAACTGAATATTTTATAGGGTTTATTTTTGCGTTATAATTAACAAAAACAAAAGGAGGTAGCATATGGCAATAAAG
>Ga0153949_1000394_pt1 | contig 15144 bp, 8 predicted proteins | sample TSNJ033MetaG_FD_104705 | JGI IMG/M metagenome (GOLD analysis project Ga0153949, IMG submission 104705) | Attine ant fungus gardens microbial communities from New Jersey, USA - TSNJ033 MetaG | ecosystem: Host-associated > Fungi > Mycelium > Unclassified | place: USA: New Jersey, Wharton State... | reverse complement strand
TCAGTCTCCTCCCTCAGTTTCTCCTAACTGAGAAGTTCCCTTTACAGCTAGGGCCCTTTATCCAAGATGCCTACAAGTGCTGTGCTTACTAGCAAGGGTAATGAGAGAGTAAGTGAAATATAGGAGTGCTAAGGCTATGAGATGTAGGGTCAGTGATGGGTATTGAGTTCTTATGTTGTTACTTAGCTGTGAAGACTTATGGACCACTTGGGATAAGTATTTAGGAAGAACTCAATAGAGTTCCCCATTAGATTTTGCTATTTACTTATACAAATGTTTGATGGTCTGTGCACCTATCTCCTGTGATCACATGACCCTTACTTAATACTGTACAGTTTATATAAGTATTCCCATGCTATTTATAGATTAAGTCCATTATGGTTTAAGTGATGTCCTTCAAGTTGATGAATACATACCAAAGTATTCCCTTCTTGGAAACTATTTCATAATATTGATAGTGTTCTACCCTCAAACAGATAGACAAACAGAGAGGGTTAATCAGAAAGTAGAGTAGTACTTAAGGATGTTTATTGACCATAGGCAGGAACAGTGGCCAGATTGGTTAGAAATAGCAGAGTTTGTCTACAACAATAAAGTACACTCAAGTACCAAAATGTTGCCTTTCAAGGCAGATTATGGACAAGATCCTAGAATGGGATTTGAGACAAGAAGAAAGGGAAAATACAAGAGAGCAGAGAAATTTGTGACAAAAATAAAGGAGATTCAGAAAGAGGCAAAAGTAGTACTAGGGAAAGTACAAGAAGAAATAAAGAAGTATATAGATAAAAAGAGAGCAAAAGTTAATGAGCATAAAGTAGGAGACTTAGTGATGCTAAGTACTAAGGATCTAAAATATTAGATGATTAGGAGAAGAACAGAAAAATTGACAAAGAGATTTGTAGGGCCTTACAAGATAAAGAAAATCACATCATTGAACACAGTAGAATTAGAACTACCTAGTACAGTAAAAATACATCTGATAGTTAATGTCAGTAGCATACAAAGATATATAGGGCAAGTAGAGAGGCAGAGAAAAGAGCAGCTAGCTCCAGTTATAATTAAGGGAGAAGAAGAGTAAGAAGTGGAGAGGATCCTAAATAAGTGGTGGATATAAGGAAAAAGCAAGTACTTAGTATAATGAAAGAGATTTACGGCAGAGTCAGACACTTGGGAAAAAAGGGAAAACTTAGAGAATACAAAAGAAGTAATAGAAGAATATGAGAAAGAATACTGACAAAACATAGAAGATGTGAGATGGCAAGAGAAAGAAGAAGAAACATTTAGGAGAGGAGAGCTACTAGGATAGTTTATAGTAAAGAAGTTATTTAGATGGTTGGATAAATAGTATAATAAGGAATATTGGGGAAGACTGGAAAGAAATTGGAGATAATAGAAAGGAGAAAGAGTTAAGGAACAAAGAACAATGGAAATGATAAAGAAGAAGGAAGAAGAAATCAAGCAAGAAAATTCAGAACTCAGGGAGTGAACAGAAGAAGATGATAATGAGATAGAGAATATCTGTGATCTCTACTACAAGTTGTAAAAGTCCTCGGGATTAGAAATCTTGAAAGGGAGGTAATGTCATGACTTGGCAAAATAGCTAAGTTATTATTTATTTTTCTTTTCTTTTCTTTTTCTTTTCTCTTCTTATTTGGACTTACTACACAAGGAAGGAGTGTGGGAAAGTGTCACATGACAAATGTCACTCATCATAGTCACATAACAAGGATATCACAGGGTCACGTCACATGATAATGTCACATGATGAGTATGGGAAAATAGTGCACAGACTATGTAATAGTTATATAAGTAGTATACAGAATCTAACAGGAACTTCATTGAGTTCTCCCTGTCAACTTGGACTTGGAGTATGATTAAGTTGTCTCAGGCTAAGTTGCTACAATGTTCAACCAAAGCTCTAGTCTCTACTGAAGTCTGGAGGCAAGAGAAGTTTGGGCCAAACCCAAGAGTAAGAGACAGTCAGTGTAAGAGGGGTGATGGTGGGAGAGATGGTGCTAGAGAAAGGAGAGTGTTAGTGCAAGATCATAAAGACTTAAGGCTCAACCAAGGTAGTTGTTTAGGAAAAACTTAATAGAATTTTCTATTAGATTATACTAACTACTTATACAAATGTTGAATAGTCTATGTACCTGTTTCCCATAATCACATGACCCTTACTAATAACTATATATATCTTACATAAGCTTTCCCACATTATTTATATCTTTTCTGTATTATATTCCTAGATGTTTTCTACTAGGTTGATAAATACATAGAAAATAGTTTCCTTCCTGGGAACTATCTCATAACAGAGAGCATTAGCTACTAGAGTTGGAGAGGGGTTTCCAACAAGCTGCATAAGCTGTTGTAGTTGAGTAGTTAGAGCAGCAAAGATAGCATTGATATTGTTTTTAGCATTGTTTTGTCTTTTGATGAGCTCCTATAGATAATACTGGAGGTAGCCTAGGACATTGACTATATTTTGGGGGGTCTCCATAACTATTGATATTTTAGGAGCAGAGTTTTACACCAAGGGTCAAGGTGGACAAGAGAGAGTGACCTATAGATGGCTTGTCCATTGTAGTTGTTTGAGACTCTACTGGAAGATTCTATTCTTCTGTAAAAGCAACTTGTAAGAACTTAGACTGAGATGTCTTAGAACTACTCCTAGTCTGAGTTGACAAGGAGAACTTGATGGAGTTCCCATTAAATTTCCTATACTACTTATACAACTACTACATGGTCTGTGCACCATCTTCCCACAGTTCCTATGTGACTTAGTCAAGTAATGTCACCTGACTGTAACTCATAATCCTGTGACTCTGTGACATTTAGTCATGTGATACTTTCTCGTGCTCCATCCTTGTGTAGTAAGTCCAGAAAAGAAAAGAAAAGTAAATAATAACTTTAGCTATTTTGCTAAGTCATAACACAACTAGAGTAGAGTAACTCTAGGAGAAACCTCAGTATATAAATAGACTCCAGAATATGTTACAACTCACCTCCAGGAGAAACCTCAGAGAATAGAATAAGGCTCCTGGAGGATAATCTATACTATGTATACAAGTTTCTTAGTTGCAGAACATTTTAGTATCACAAACTCCATTTGAACTATAACTCCAGGAATACTTGATCAATTTTGATGATATAAATGACCACCAAAAGCCCTTAAGAAGACCTTTCAAATGATACCAAAAATGTCTCAAGGCAATCAGTATTCACCAAGTTATCAACAGATCAGTTGATGATCACCAAGTTACCAAACACTAAATCACTAATATCTTGGAAACCACTTGACATGATTGTTTACTTCAATGACCATCATGAAGCTCTCTTCAATGCTCTTCTTTTGGCCATGAATAGTGCCCAAGATGATAAAATCCCATAGAGATAGAAGGTCCTCAATGTTTACACATGACATTGATCTATCATCTATAGATTATCATCTATCCTTGAATAGAACAAAGAACTGCTCTAAGACAGTTAGGTTATCTCTATTTCAAAAACAATAGCACTCCTATATGTAGAACAATAGATAGTGATCATGTAGTAGGCTGTCCTAGTGCACAGACTACTACAATCATGTATTTAAGAACTGTATGTCTGAAAACAAACCTTAGACTTAATATCTTTTGTTATTGTCTAAACCTCACTTTTAAGCCTCTTTTGAATCTATATTCAAGTGGTCATTTGTGATACTCAGCAGTCAGGGTTAGGCTTGTAGAGTTACTCTGGTACACTACCACTAGTGTGTTAGGAATGGACTTTGGTATAGTCCTCTTATAAAAACCTTGTTTAGTCTAGTAGGTATACAAGACCAATCTTTCCAGATGTATTTATGAACACTTCTACTAATCTATCCTAATAGAGAAGTAGCTAATGCTGTCTGTGACTGTTAATGTCCAAGTTACTACCAATGTCTATTTTAGGATTATAATTGTTTATAAGTCTGTTTTAAGTGTTCTTCTGTTATAGTTCCTATTCAGGTTAGTCCTTCTTTAGGTTTAAGTTGGACCTAGATCTATTAAAGATCCTAATCAGTAGTTACTATTAATATCAGCCAATCATAATCATTGAGGGCAGTAGTCCAGTCTTCCCATTCTCTTTTTTGAGCTCCTTTCTATTGATCTAATAAGTTGAATATCTGATTATAATTATTTTCTCTGAGATAATCTACTTTATAATAATTATTCAGAAGAAAGTCATCTCCCTATCCATCATACTCCTCTACATCTCCTAGAGGATTTATTATAACAGTAACCCTCAAAGACTTAGCTACTGAGTCAACTCAACTTGAGTCATACAACAAATTTCAGTCAGAGGAGTATAATGCCTTCATTATTGCCAGCTCCAGTTCTATGGTTGGGCCTTTGGAACAGGGCATCTAGCTTTTCCACAGATTATCTGGGGTAGTGGTAGAAGGTAAAGTCAAAGTGAGTAAGATACAGAGACCAATGGGCTTGATAATGGTTGAGCTTTTTGGCTATCATGAAGTACTCAAGGTTCTTGTGGTCTATCCAGATTTCTACTGGATGGACTACTCCTTTAAGAAAGTGTCTTCACTCTTCCAGAATGCAGATGATAGCTAGCATTTTTTTTGTTATGGATCTTATAATTCTGTTCTATGGAGGACAAGGATTTGCTATAAAAGACCACTAGGTGCCACTTTCTGTCCATGGGTAATTACTGTGACAGGACTACTCTAGTAGCAAAGTTGGAGCTATCAACCTTGATTCTGAAGGGGTCCAAGTCTTACAGCAATACTAGTACCAGAGCAGAGATTACTGCTAGCTTGAGGGTGTTAAGAGCCTTCTACTCCTTGTTAGTCCAGGCCTATGTTTAGTCAGCTCAGATAAGATCAAAGAGAGGGCACACTACAGCTGAGAAGTCCTGTACAAACCTTCTGTAGAAATTAATAAACCCTAAAAATGTCTGGATGTTGGTCCAGTTCTCTGGAATTGGCCACTCATAGACTTCTATAATCTTAATAGGGTCTATAGATACTTTGTTTTCTAAGATAACCAAGCCCAAATACTTAATATTCCCCTTTTGAAACTTGCACTTCTCCAAACAAAGGAACAGTTTGTATCTAGCCAAGACTTTTTTAACTCTCTGGACAGCCCTTGTATGCTTTTCCACAGTCCTAGTAAAGATAAGAATGTCATCTAGATAGATGACCACAATGTCTTCTGCTATAAGGTCTCAGAAGATATTGTTTATTATTGTCTAGAACATAACTGGACTATTAGTCATATCAAAGAATATTACTAGTGGTTCAAACAGTCCATAGTTAGTATAGAAAACTACCTTCCATTTGTCTCCAGGCTTGATATGCACATTGTTGAAACCCCAACAGATGTTAAGCTTGGTGAAATACTTAACTCTGCAAAGCTGCAAGACAAGTTTAGAGATTAGAAGGAAAGAGTATTTGTTTTTGATAGTCATGGAGTTGAGGGATCAATAATCCTAGACCAGGTAGAGAAAACTGTCCTTCTTCTTGATGAAGAATACCAGGGTGGCTATAGAAGACTCAGAGGGCCTAGTCTGTCTAGTGTGCAAGTTTCCTTTGAGAAAGATATCCAGCTTCTTCTGTTCTACAGGGGACAAGAGATACACCTTGGACAACTTGGGCTCCAATCTGGGAAGGAGTTTGATGGTATGATCCAAGTGACAATGCTCCATTGTAAGAGGAACACTTAGAGATAGTTACTCAATAAGCTAGATAAAGGTCCTAGAAGCTAGTGTGATATTCAAGTAGAGATATATCTATTTATATAGGCTGTTATATATACTACAACAGATGGTCTGTGCACAATCACATAAATACTAACCAATAATACCACAATGTCCTTATATAGTTAAACAGGCATCACTATGATAATACAAGATAGAAGAAGCACAGAAGAGAATAGAAACATAATATAGAAAATATACTTAGCCTATAGATACTAAACTTACCTAATAACTAAGCATGTCCCCAGGGTGTTCTCTTATATCCATGTTATATACCAAAAATTCAGTATTATTTAATATTTCTTTTTATTTTCTTTTTATTTTATTAATAATTCTTACTTCTAAACTCCTAATTTGTCTACTCCTATAGGATTACAATATAGACCAAACACTTGTACCAACACTCCTATTCTAGAATGTATATAAGTACTCTACCAGTATATTGTAACTCTCTAGTTTATAGATTAAAGTCACATTCTCTAATTTTTGTAGTATCCTTCATTCTTGCTATATATCTTTCACTCCATTACTCCTGAATTATCTCTTCTTTGAACAACATTCTACTACTCCAAAATATACAATCACACATGCAATAGGAGATTGAGGTACAGTGCATGAGCTAAGGCCAAAGTCATTCTATTTCTTCATTGTTACTAACATTCCCTCTAGACTAGTTGTAAAACCACAGGACCAAAGAGCAATATCTCTTATTTTATCTAGTAGCATATTCCACTCTCTGACTTTATTCTTTGTATCACTTTTTGGAACCTAGAGTGCCCATTCATGATATTTCCATAGTAATTTATAGTATATTCTCAGCTTTCCCATACTACTATCCCCTCTTCTACCTAATACTCCAGAAGAATGTCAAATCTTCTTTTGCAAATATGGCTTTGAATCTCTTGGCATAGTCAGGCATAGGGCTAAGGGTTGCTTGTATTTTCACACTATAACAAGCTTTTTCTATTAGGTATTGCAAGATAGTAGCAGTGGCTAAGAGCTCTTCTTGGTTAGAGACTGGTAGAAGTTAGGTTATGAACAAGTAGTCCCCAAATTTCCAGTCTCTTCTATCTGTTTACAGGGATAAATGAGATTATAAAGATAAATATGACAGGTCAGAAACAGGATCTCCAAGCTGCTTTATAGTTGTGTACAAACAAGTAGATACAAGAGAGATAAATCAGAAAAGAGAGAGCTTACAAGTAAAAATAAATAATAAGGCAATCCAATAGAAACCAGAGAAGAATACTGTTTTTTGTATCCTCTTGAGAAGACTCCAGTTGATTGTAGATCCCAAAGGTGCATATTTGTCTCGTACCATAATACTACCTTTCTTAAGCTAGTCTAGTAGCCTGGCTCACTATCAATACAGTAGTACTGCCTAGAACTCCTATACTCTTATGTAGGCTCTATATAAGGATGACCAGAGTGGGGTAGAATCTAGAAGAATCCTTAGTCATATTGTACTCCTAAGTTATATTATAACTTATCTCCAGGAGAATTCTTAGAGTTTAGGACAAGGCTCTTGGAGGTATATTCTACAATATATATACTATTATAGTCTGTTCATCTCTGATCCTATAGTCCTATCAACTAGGATCAGGAGTTGCTGAGTCAAGCTAGAGACAATTAAATATTATATAGTAATATTTAATTAGGCATAGGATTGCTCTAGGATATTAGTCTGGTATTTCAGGGGTAGTATTGGTAGAGTCCCCTTACTGTTATCAATAAACAGTGATTGCCCTTAGTGATTACCCTAGGTAGATGTTCAAGAAGAACTCAATGGAGTTCTTTATTGGATTGGACTACTACTTATACTATTTTACAGTAGCTGTACTACTACTAGTCTACAGTCACATGTTCTTCCAGAATGTTCTATAATCACATGACCTTGTCATGTGATTTGATTACCTAAGTTTCCACACTATTTATACCTTGATCCTATTGTACGACTTGAGGTTTTGGATTAAGTGTTTAAATACATGGGAGGCTATTTCCTTTTTGGGGCTCTCATAATACTTATACTCTACTTTAACTGACTGTACAAATGGAGACCTACTCTGAAAATACATAGTGAGTAGTTAAACTTATAGTTGAGCAAATGTCTAAGTCTTTCTTAAAGTAAGATATCCTCTTGAGATGTCATGACATGGCCAAAATGGCTAAGTCATTATTTATTTTCTTTTTCTTTTTCTTTTCTTTTAACTAGGAAATCGGCAGACATGTGAAATGAAACAACTAAAAGAGATGCATGGGAGTTTATAAATAGAAGTAAACACAGGAAGTATATAAGTAGTGTACCACAATTGAATGGGAACTCGATAGAGTTCTCCTTGTCAACTCAGACTAGGAGTAGTTCTAAGACATCTCAGTCTAAGTCCTTATATGAGGGATGTTTTGTATAGATTTTTATAAGAGAAAAGCAAGAAGAAAACTCAATCACTCAAAAATAACTGTTATAAACTTCATCTAGACTATAACTCCTAGAATACTCAACTGATTTTGATGATCTAAATAGCTACCAAAAGTACTTAAGAAAACCTTTTAAATGATACCAAAAATATCTCAATGTGATCAGTATTCACTGAGTTATCAGCAGATTAGTTGGCAATTACCAAGTTACCAAATACTAATCTATTACCTATAAATTATCATCTGTCCTTGAATAAAACAAAGAACTGCCCTAAGATAGTTAGATTATCTCTATTTCAAGAACAATAGCATTCCTATATGTAGAACAATAGGTAGTGATCATATAGTAGTCTGTTCTAGTGCACAGACCACCACAATCATATATTTAAGAACTGCATGTCTGAGAATAAACCTCAGACTTAACAATATCTTTTGTCACTTGTCTAACTTTGCTTTTTTGAGTCCTTTGATTACCAAATCAGCAAATCACAAATTAGTAAGTGGCCATTTGTGATAATAGCAGTAGAGCTCTAGGGTAACAAAGGGAGGAAGATGATGGGAATTACTTGTTTTTAGGCCCCTCTACACTACTAGAGTATATATTAGGATTACAAATTATTGAGTCAACAAATAAAAAAACAAAAAAAACATTCCAACAGCCCATTATGGTAGAAAGTGGAATAATAAGGCAGAGTTCCTCTCTAATCACATAGCCAGTACTCTTTGTTCTTCTAATTCTTCTATCCAGCCTTTCTCTATGTTCAACTATTGAATCTAGTCTTCTGGCATAACCCAAGGAGCCTTAAAGTGAGTATAAGTAGTCTGCTCTTAAGTACAGCATCTTCATCAACCTTCTTGATTGCAACTCCCTTGACTTTTCTATCCTATTTCTCAATACTCCTGACCTTTCTCCATATTTCTGGATATTCTCTCCAGCCTAGATATCCTAGTAGTGTTGTCTTCAAGAGGACTGTTCTGATGTTCCTAATTATAGTTGGCTATCAAAAATGATCACCAAGATCTGATGGTAACTCTAACCCTAATCCATTAAGTAAGATAACCACTGAGTTATGACCCTATTCTACTAAGGAAAACTAGTCTCCCTAAGATTCTGGTTGTTCTCAAGAACACTTCTAGAGGGGCTATGTTTAATATAGAATAGCTGGACAGGCCCTATGAGGTTGGTATAGTGGTGGTCACAACTACTACTCTGCCATTTGAGTAGTGTATATGAGTCTATAACTAGGTATCTGGTAGTTATATTTGGAAAGTCACATTTGCTTCTCAAGCTGAATTATAGTATAGTTCTTATGACAAATGTCATGTATATTGTCTTAAAAGACTGCCCAGCATGACACTATTCCACTAGATGCCTCTTTCTCCTCTTCCATAAGTTTAGGGATGGAACTACTCTAACAAGTATTTATAGCTTGGATCCTTTGCTTCTTCTTTAAGGTATACTCCTTTCATAATATTCAACATCCTTTACAGTATGACAGGTACTGGGTCATAAGTACTTTTCCTTTCTGCTAGTTGACCTTTGGGTTATGATCTTTGAGCTAGAAGTAACTAAGTATAAGGTTTTGTCTTCCTAAACTAGAGACCACAAGAAGCATCTGTTTTGAGTGAGAGTTGTACCAGAGGACAATATCCACTACTTCCAAGATCTAGTCTATATAGAAACTTAGACTGAGATACCTTAGAATTACTTCTAGTCCAACTTGACAAGAAAAACTCAATAGAGTTCCTATTTGATTATAGTATACTACTTATACACATTCTGTATTTACTTCTATTTATAAACTCCCACACATATCTTTTGAGTCATTCTCTCTCATACATCCACCAATTACCTAATTAAAAGGAAAAGAAAAGAAAAGAAATATAAATAATAACTTAACTATTTTGGCTATGTTATAACACTCTACTTTGTTAGAGGACCTGTCTACATTGAATACTGGTATAGGGCAAGAAATGCTCTGAGTGTTGATGCCTTTCAAGTAAACAAAGTTCTTGTCAATAAAGCTACCAGTTGCTCCATAGTCTAAGAGAGCCTTAATAGAGTAGACCTTATTAGTGTTAGTCATAAAGAGCTTGGTAGATAGGACTAGAGATGCTCTGCAAGTGTCCAAGGTACTAGCAGAGAGTTGCTTTGGCAATTTTCTTTCCCATTTTGGTCTCTGGGTAGGAGCTTTGATACTAGAACTAGAGAAAAAGAGGGGTATATCTGTAGGTTCATCTACACTTGTATTACTTTCTTTTACAACAAGTACACTGAACTTATTTAGGGAGAGTAACCAGGGTGTACTTTTTGCCAGTCACTCTATGCAAAATCCTCCTCTACCAGAGGCTCCTCTTTCTTGGAAAGGGAATCCTCTAATACCAGCAAATCTTTTATTAGTTCCTTTTACTTGTCATGACTTAGTAAAACAGCTAAAAATGGAGTGCAAAAAAGTATCATATAACTAAGTGTCACAGAGTCACAGTCAGGTGACATCACATGAGAACTGTGGGAAGATAGTGCACAGACCATGTAGTAGTTGTATAAGTAGTATAGGAAATTTAACAGGAACTCTATTGAGTTCTCCTTGTTAACTCGGACTTGGAGGGTGATTAAGTCATCTAGGCTAAGTCACTACACTACTGCTCTGTTGTCAACTATCTTATGTCTAGGTGGTGGGGGCAGTCTATCACAAATGGCCACTTACTTAATTTGCAATTGATGAATATAGATTCAAAAGGGGCTTAGAAGCAAGATTTAGACAATGACAAAAGATGTTGTTAAGTCTGAGGTTTATCCTCAGACATACAGTCCTTAAATACATGATTATAGTGGTCTGTGTACCAGGACAGACTACTATATAATTACTACCTATTGTTCTATATATAGGAGTGCTATTGTTTTTGAAATAAAGATAATCTAACTGTCTTAGAGCAGTCCTTTGTTCTATTCAAGGACAGATGATAATCTATGGATAATAGATTAATATCATGTACAAACATTGAGAACCTTCTATCTCTATGGGATCTTATTGCCTCTGGGTCTATTTATAACCTAAAGAAGTGCATTGAAGAGAGCTTCACAATGGTCATTGAAGTGAACAATTACATCAAGTGGTTCCCAAAATATCAGTGATTTAGTATTTGGTAACTTGGTAATTGCCAACTGATCTGCTGATAACTCAGTGAATGCTAATCACTTTGAGATATTTTTGGTATTATTTGAAAGGTCTTCTTAAGGACTTTTGGTAGCCATTTAGATTGTTGAAATCAGTTAAGTATTCCCAAAGTTATAGTCCAAATGAAGTTTGTGACACAGTCTCTAACTAGATGATTGGTGTCTCTGTAGCAATAGTAGCCTTTCTGGGGCAGCTGACCAGCCTTCTGGACAATGTCTACATCCATGGCCATTGATTGAGCTAAAGAGACTGGAGTGGGCCTAACAGATGGAGGGGGAGCAGAAGTGGGTAGGGGGCAGATAACTAGAGAAGGGAAGTAAATAATTAACAGGGGTGGAGAACAAGCAGGTGTGGACCAGAGGGGCAGCTACTTCTGGTTCAATTGGAAGGCTTTGTTCACCAGCTAGACCTAGTCAATCTTCCAAGCTGCTTCATACCAAGCCTCTGGATCTGTATCTTCAGGACATCCCACAGATATAGTAGTAATCTAATTCTGGATTCCAGATCACAGTCCTTTTTAGAATTTGACAACTAGGGTACAAGAGTCCATATAGCCAGCATTAGAGACTAGAGTCTAGAAGGAGTCCAAATAGTCCTCTATCATCCAATTGTTTTGATAGTAAGATAAAAAAATATACAAAATGTACAAAATAATTAAAAATTTACTTGATAAAGGCTAACTTTTTGTTTCTAAACATGATTAAAAAGAAAATAAGAGTTTCTTGTGTTAAAGATTTTTAACTAATTTGGTTTTAGTTAGTAGTATTTGTCTCTGTGTTAACTAAAAAGAACTGAGCCCAGAACTGTTGTTTGAAGGTTGACCAAGACAAGATAGAGAAAATACTGGTGTCTACTTCTATATGGAATAGGTTTTCAGACTACTTAGCTGCTTGTCCACTCTTGAAAAACATGAGCACTCAGAAAATCCTTTCCAGGTCCAAGTTGAACTGCTCTAGTGCTAGGTGCATATGGAGGGAGCAGGAGTTGAGAAATGTTTAACCAAAACTCTAGTCTCCACTGAAGTCTAGAGGTAAAGAGAGCTTGAGCTGAACCTAAGATTGAGTGACAGTTAGTGCAGAAGAAAGCATAGATAGAGGAGATAGTACTGGGGGAGGAGTATTAGCTACCAGAGTAGAGGGTATATCATGACTTGGTAAAACAGCTAAGTTATTATTTATATTTCTTTTCTTTTCTTTTTCTTTTTTCTTTTTATTTGGACTTACTACACAAGGAAGGAGTGTGGGAAAGTGTCACATGTCACATGTCATGCCACATGATAAAGTCACATGATGAGTATGGGAAAATAGTGCACAGACCATGTAGTAGTTGTATAAGTATTATATAAAATCTAATAGGAACTCTATTAAGTTCTTTTTGTCAACTTGGACTTGGAGTGTGATTAAGTTATCTCAGGCTAAGTTGCTACAGGGTGGGTTTCTGACAAGCTACATGAACTACTGTAGTTATGTAGTTAGGGCAATGAGGGTAGTGTTGATATTATTTTTGGCATTGTTCTGCCTTTTGGTAAGTTACTATAAGTAGTGCTGGAGATAGCCCAGAGTATCAGCTATGCCCCAGGGGTTCTCCAACAGTACCAACATTTTAGGAGTGGAGTACATAAAGGGTCAAGGTGGGCAATAGGGGGCTACCTATGGATAGCTGTATTGCAGCTACTCAAGGCTCTATTGAGAGATTCTATTCTTCTATAAGGGCAACTAGAACAAAGTAACTCTAGGAGAAACCTTAGTATATACATAAACTTTAGGATGCATTACAACTTACCTCCAGAAGAAACCTCAGAGAATAGAATAAGGCTTCTAGAGAGTAATCTACACTATATATACAAGTCCCCTAGTTATAGAATATCTTAGCAGTTAGAAATAGAAATGTAGAAGGAGGCAACTAATTAAATGTTAGGTAATTATATTTAATTAGTTGCAGGGTCACTCCAGTGCACTACCACCAGTGTGCCAGAAGTGGACTTTGGTATAGTTCCCTTATATATAATGTCAACTCTACTCAGAATTAGTAAAGGGTTCAAGTTGGGCTGGAGATCTAAATAAATACCTTATCTATTATGTATATGAGACCAGTGTAGGAAGATGCCTGCTTAGCCAATGCTTTATAAGCATTTGTCAGTACACTTTCTCTTTTTTCCTCTATTTTCACTCAAAAAATCCAATAAATTTATTAAAAATTGAAATAAATTCAGGAAAAATTAGAAAAAAGTACAGAAAATTAGACAAAGTATTGAAGAAAGGAAGTATAGTATACTTCAGACTATTGGAGGAAAGGGGTATAGTGCACTAGAAACAAGACTACTAGCAGTTATTAGAGGAAGGAAGTATAGCAAACTAGAATTTGTTGAAGAAAAGGAGTATAGCAAACTGTAGACAATGTAAGAGCAACTGGAGTGGGCTCCAGGAGAATCCTTAGTAATATTACAAGTCCTAAATATATTACAACTCACCTCCAGAAGAATCCTTAGAGATTAGAATAAGGCTTCTGGAGTGTACTTCTATAATATACATACTCCTACTGCTGAGGCATCTCTGAGTCTATAGTCCTGTTAGTTAGGGGTCAAGGGTCTCTGATTCAAGCTAAGGGGAATTAAATATTACTATGTAATATTTAATTAAGTACAGGATCACTCTGGGCTATGAGTCTGGTATTTCAAAGACAGCATTGGTAGGGTCCCCTTACAAACAATACTGCTGCACATTATTGGAGGAAGGCAGCATAGCAAAGTACAAACTATTGGAGGAAAGGAGTATAACATACTATAGACAACCTACTCACTGTGTATATTGTAAACAAACTATTGGAAAAAGAGAGTATAGTATACTATAGACAATACTAAAACTGTTGGAGGAAAGGAGTACAGTAATCTAACAGACAATATTGTACACTGTTACACAGACTGTTGGAGGAAGGGAGCATAGTGACCTACCAGACAACACAATGTCAACTGTACTTAGAATTAGTAGAGGGTTCAAGTTGGGCTAGAGGCCCAGATGAAAACCTTGTTTACTATGTATATAAGACCAAATATGGCATGATGCCTACTTAGCCAATGCTTAGCCAATGCTTAGTCAACTTTGACTAATCATGACTAAGATTTACCTAATAGCTCTCTCTTCACTCAAAAAATACAATACATTTATTAAAAATTAGAAAAAATTCAGGAAAAATTAAAAGAAATTATAATAAATTATACAATAAAATTAAAACAGACAGTGAGCAAAGCAAGCTGACTGTAACCTTATAGACTGTTGTCAGAAGGGAGCACAGTGACCTGATAAGCAACACTACCTACTGTTACATAGACTATTGTCAGAAAAAAGCACAACAACCTGATATAAGGGAACAGTCATTACCCTAGGACAGGGCTTAGCTAAGTACCAGGTTTGCACTTATCTAGCTTATCTTATCTTATAATACCCATCCATCTATTCCCTTATCTCTTAGTTTATATACCATTTCAATTATTCTATTTATCTAAAATAGAAAATGCTATTATTAGACTGTAGCTCACATGACTGTACACAGACTATCCTTTGTAGTATATATAAGGGCTTGTATCAGTAAACTTACCCTTGCTTGAATATCACTCTAGCTTCCAGGACTCTTACTTAGTTTATCAATGTAACTTCTGGCTGATCACTAGTCATTGCTCTTACATCTGACAGACAATATGTTGTGAGAACCTTGAGTAGGAAAAGATTTCCACAACATTTGAACATCCAACCTAAAAACCTCCAAGCACACAATAAAGTAGAAAGGCATAATAAGGGGATTAATAAGCTAAGTCACGTGA